>ERZ1106923.134-NODE-134-length-33071-cov-485.527047_pt1 | contig 33071 bp, 38 predicted proteins | sample MGYA00403657_ERZ1106923 | MGnify/ENA primary metagenome ERZ1106923 (study PRJEB35170, sample SAMEA104062425) | human gut metagenome | biome: human gut; feature: human-associated habitat; material: faeces | place: Denmark | collected 2012-06-19 ...
TCAAGAAATTCAGGATCGTCAGAGTGATCAGATTGAACCCAATCTATTTCAATTTCTTTTCCAACTTCATAGCCAGCGCTCTTTAAAGCTTCAGCAACACTTATATAAGCATCGTGTAGTTGTACATATTTACCAACTAAAGCAATTCTAATTTTGCCATTCATATGTTTAACTTTTCTAATTAATTCATTCCATTCTGTCAAATCAATTGGCTTAGTTTCTAAACCAAAGTAGTCACAGATGATTGAATCAATATTTTGTTTGTATAAATTTGTAGCAACTTCGTAAAGGATTTTTGCATCTTTACAAACAATGACAGAGTTAATATTTACATCGCAAAAGCCAGCAATTTTATCTCTAATTTCATCGTCAAGATCTCTTGGAGTACGTAAAACAAGCATATCAGGTTGAATCCCTAACGATCTAAGTTCTTTAACGCTATGTTGTGTAGGCTTTGTCTTTAATTCATCCGTAGCAGTTAAATGCGGAATTAAAGTTACATGAACGTAAAAAGTATTATTTATTCCGACTTCCCTACGCCATTGTCTAATAGCCTCTAAGAATGGCAAAGATTCAATATCGCCAACAGTACCACCAATTTCAGTAATAATAATATCTGCTTTTGATGATTCCTCTGCTTTTCTTAATTGTCTTTTTATTTCATCAGTAATATGAGGAATGACTTGAACTGTTTTACCTAAAAAATCTCCTCTACGTTCTTTTTCAATAACAGTTTGATATATTCTTCCGGTTGTTATGTTTGATGCCTTAGATAATTTTTCATCGATAAATCTTTCATAGTGACCTAAGTCTAAATCAGTTTCTGCTCCATCATCAGTTACAAAAACTTCACCATGTTGATATGGAGACATGGTGCCTGGGTCAACATTAATATAAGGATCAAACTTTTGCATAAAGACTTTTAGTCCTCTGCTTTTTAAAAGTCTACCAATTGAAGCGGCAACAATGCCTTTACCTATTCCTGATACAACACCACCAGTTACAAAAATATATTTAGCCATAAATCCCCCATAAAATAAAAAGAGCTAGTTTTCTAGTTTCTTATTTAAGTATGGCATAAAATTGAAATTTAGTCACTACAATAAGTAATTAAAAGCCGGTATTTTACTACCGGCTAAATTAATTTTACAATTACTTTTTGTTATTTGATTTTTGAGCTTCAGTTAAGAGCTCCATCTTCATTTTATAATATTCTGGGCTCATATCAATATAGTGATGATGTGGAAATTCAAATCTTTGTTCCTCTTCCCATATTTCATTTTCTAATTGATCAGAGACATATTTTCTAATTTCATTAAGTGGTTTAGATCTATATAATCTCTTTCCATCTTTCATTACTAAATGTTGAAGCTCTTTTAAAGTACAATTTTCAAAGCATCTATTTTTCCAAGGTTTTGCTGGGTCAACATAATAATATGGGCTAGAAAAATCAGGAGTTTCATCATATAAAGTTATTAAATCAGCAACTGCTTTTTTGTTTTCATCATATACTCTCCAAAGCTTTTTATGACCTGGATTTGTAATTTTTTCAAAAGTTTCAGATATTTTAATTTTAGGCATACATGCTTTTTCTTTATTGACAGCAACAAGCTTATAAACAGCCCCGAAAACTGGATCACTCTTAGCCGTGATAAGTCTTTCACCAACTCCAAACGAATCGATTTTTCCACCTTGTTCAATAATTGATTTTATAGTAAATTCATCAAGACTATTAGATGCGACAATTATGCAATCATTTAGACCCGCTTCATCAAGCATTTTTCTAACCTTTTTTGATAAATATGCTAAGTCACCTGAATCTAATCTAACACCTTTTAATCTTTTTCCCATTGGCATTAAAACTTCTTTAGCGACTCTTATCGCATTAGGTACTCCTGAATGTAAAACATCATATGTATCTACCAACAAAATTGCATTATCTGGATATATCTCAGCAAACTTTTTGAACGCTTCATATTCATTATCATGATACATAACCCAACTATGGGCCATTGTTCCACTAACTGGAATATTAAACATTTGCCCAGCTAAAACCGTTGCAGTACTATTTACGCCACCAATAAATGCAGCTCTAGCACCATATACTGCCGAATCGACATTATGAGCTCTTCTAGCGCCAAAATCGGATACAGCTCTTCCTTTAGCAGATTTAACTATTCTTCTAGTCTTAGTCGCAATCAATGATTGATGGTTTATTTCAGCTAATATCGCTGTTTCAATCAATTGAGCATCAATTAAAGGAGCGTATACAGTTAAAATTGGTTCATTTGGATACATAATTGTACCTTCATCTATAGCGTATATATCACCTTTAAACTTGAACTCTTTAAGCCATGATAAGAACTCATTGCTGTATAAATTCAAAGATCTTAAATATTCAATATCTTCATTAGAAAAATGCATGTTTTCTAAATAATCTATAACTTGCTCTAATCCAGCAAAAATAGCAAATCCACCTTCATCAGGATTTTTTCGATAAAAGACATCAAATACAACCCATTCATTTTCTTTATAATCTTTAAAATATCCGTTGGCCATTGTCATTTCATACAAGTCCATCATCATCGAAATGTTTCTTTTTTCAAATTGTGTCATAATTACCTCTTGTATAAATTATATTTTATTTTAGTTGAAAACTAAGTATTAATGCAATAATATTATTCATACGGGGACATGGCGGAATGGTATACGCGCTAGACTCAGAATCTAGTGGAGAAATCCTTGTGAGTTCAAATCTCATTGTCCCCACCATTATTAGACTATAGGTTTGATGCAATAGTATTGAACCTTTTTTGTTGGCATAAATGGATTTTTGCACTATCTGCCAAGTTAGAAGTCAGCCTTGTAGAAGTACCACTAGGTGCTTTTGCAGGGCTTTTTTGCTTCTTAAATGTTACTACGGAACGAAAGGATTTAAATAAAATTTCTTGTTTGGAGAGGCCCCATAAATTCCAAGTGTTGCATCGAAATATTGTATAATGTTATAATAAAATAAAGAAAAGCGGTGGAAACCGAACGGACAAGAAGCCACATATATCGTTCTGTGGCTCCGGAACAGACTGCAACTATTGGTATCAAGGTAGGCTGATTCGACTATTTTTAAACAACAAACAGAATTTTACGGTTATGCAAGACAAAACGATTTGAATGGCTAATAACAAAAGACGAAAAGAACAAAAGGAGGTTTTCGTTATGAAAAAGAGAGTTTTAAGTGTTTTTCTGACAATTGAACTTGTTATTTGTGCAGTTGCAACGCTTTCCGCGTGCGGAATAAAACTGAAAGACAGAGAGATAACCCCGACGATAGAAGAGATTTGGCAGAGCCATACGGGAGAAGTCTACGTTGAGGTAGGGAATCTTGGCGATTACTTACAGGATAAAGACGCGGCTCAACAATTGGAGTTTTCAGTAAACGGAGGTAATTGGTATATCTGTTTTTATAACAACTCGATTGAAGCAATGCCCGGCAACGGAATTTACAACATTCTCTATTCGTTTTACGAAGAAGAATATACAAACATAACAACAAACATAACAAAATACAGTACAGGAGACGAACAGATTTTTCAACCTGGGACTACGATAAACGTATCCGTGCGCACGCCTAAAAATTACTACTACAAGGCAAGCGCCGCATCCGAGCAAAAGACTTACACTTTGAAATCGAAACGACAGAATGCAATTTCTCAGAGTGTTGCCTGCCTGTTTAGTCGAGACGTTGATTCTTCGGGCGTTAAGTTATCTCACGATGCAGAAACGCAAGACGAAAAAAGGTTCGTGTTTTATTACCACAAAAGCAATCCGCGCATTGTGAACATAGGCGTCCCAGCAAGTGATTGGGACGAGAGCGAGAAAATGTACCGTCATTATATAAAGAGAATTGACCGAAGAGGAAAAAGCAACTGTTGCTGGTTTAGGACTGGAATACAAGGTGATACCATACAACGAAAGATATCTGAAAAACCATGATGACGGAGGAAAGTCCGTCTACGGTGATCTTTTGGAACTGGAAGAAAACGGAGGAAAGCCTTCGGTGAATGGGTGGACTTCAATGCTGAATTTGCAAGAATCCCACGTCTGGGAGATTATGCCAAACGATGCAATGCGTGTGAAAGGCTTTGTCTTCCTCGTAAGGCAAAAGGCAACGAATGACGCCGTTCAGTCGCAAGCAATAGCGTTTTGGTATTATTATAGTCATGAAATAATCGACGTGATTCAATGAAAGGAAACGTAGCGGAGGTATCCGAGCGAAAATTTCGGTTACTTCCGCAACACGTTACCATAGAACACCCTACAATTGTAACCTCTCTGGGTGGTTATATATTCTCTGGTTGCACCAACCTTTCAAGCGTGACAATCGGAGCAAATGTACAATTCATAGGTGAATATGCACTTTTAGCTTGCAGTTTACTTACGAGCGTTGAGTATAAAGGCAAAAAAAACAATGGAATAGCATTACAAAAGGTGATAATTGGTATCTCAACACCGGCAATTTCACCATTCACTGCTCCGATGGAGATTTGAGTAAGCAATAATTGAGACTAGTTACTTAACGATTAGTGTGTTAATAAAAAAGTCTAAAGAATTTTTAATAGGTGTCTACTTAAATATTTTGTATAATAATTAATTGAAAGCCTGCTTAAGAGAGATCGTTTTTTGAGTAAGCTTTTTTGTTACTTGAATTAGAATTTTTATTTGTCTCTTACTACAAAAAAATTGTATAATTTAACCGAGCAGTCTAGAATGCTTCCAAACGACTCAAAGTTATGGAAAGTCCGAGTTTAGCGCCATGCCTTTGGCTCGTTATGTAAAAGAAAGAGCACATTCGGTAACTGAAACAGTTACTTTGACCTCCCACAACGTTGGGAGGTTTTCCTTTGTTTGCTGTACGCATTTTTCACTGACTGTACGCAAAATTTAATTACTGTATGCAAATTGTATTAAAATCGGTTACCTTACACATAAGAAAAGCATAGGTTTGACACAAATTGCACTAGCCAATCAAAAGTAGACATGCGTCAAACTTTTTTTAATTTTTACGGGAGTTTGATTCTTACCGTAGGTTCGAACACTCGAACTTTAATACATAAAATTTTAAATTCTTATTTTGTGCGTTTCTATGATTTTATTTGTCAACGGTTGCCATAACAAATAAACGATTATGGGCTCTATTGAACGCTTATTGAAAAAATATATAAATAAACTACAATTAAATAAACTTAATGACTCAGTGTTGAAATTAAGTGTGTAGAAATAATTCAAATAGAGTGGAAATGTTACAAGACTGGTTAGCAGTCACGTGGGAGGTTAGCAACATGATAAAGAAAAGAACGCATATTATTTGTTGTGCAATATTTCTAGCGGTAGCTTGTGTCGGATTGGTAGCGTGTGGAGGTGGCGATAGCAGCGGAGTAAGCAAAAAAATCCACGATAGGACAAAATGGTTTACCGAAGAAGAACTATCGGAAAAAGGACTTGCCGGCCTGACTGCGCCGACTGGCTTGTCTGGAGAAATAAACTCAAGCGATGCTTGGTTTAACGGTGGCTATTCGTTTTCGCAAGTTTGCCCGGACGAAGCAACGTTTAATGCAAACGCCGAGACGTATTTCTCATACTTCCAAACCAATTACGCCGGGATGTTCGGTGTACCGAGAATCGAAAAATATAATAGGAGCACAAACGAGAACTGGTACATCATAGAGCAAAAGAGTAACTTGAACGATTTTTTCGATGACAATCCTAGCAAATTATATAGTTTCTATTATGTAATGAACAACACCTTGGAAAACGGCTATTTCTCAAAAGGCTCAGTTTGGATTTTTGAAATTCGATATGAATTAGACACTGATTCCGACCAATATAAATTCAAGATGTTTATCGAAAGTGCGGATTCTACCCGTAATATGGTTTACACAAACTACTATAAAATGAACTGAGCAATCGAACTATCATTGTGGCAATGGTTTCTTTGTGGCAAAGGCTCGAAAGACACTTTGAGTCAAGAGATGGTAAACCTACAAGGACAAATTAATAACGCTTAAGTTATATAATAGAAAAAAGCTACGTGACAATGAGGTGGCGGAAGTGTTCAGAGGCAAGGCAATAACAGAAAAAGCAGAAGGTGGTAACGCTTCGGTTGTCAACATTTCCAACATCAGTGATATCGACATAGATTACGCAAACCTAGAAACCATCAACGAAGAGGCAAGAAAAGTTGCAAGATATCTTCGCGATGTTTTAATCACGACAAAATGGTTCTCAATCATGTGGGTTTCGTCCCAAGTGGCTCTTTTTATGATTGCTGGGTGGTCGTTCCTTACGTAGTACTGTGGCAATTCGCCCTCGTTCTTTTTTGTGGCGTGGAATATGAAATCTACGACAAAGGACTTCTGAAGAATGGCATCACCGCAGTATTTCTCATTTGACAATATGTTGACGATTACGTTTTTCGTCCATTTTATGCCTTTAGGGCTCGGTATGCTTGATTCGTTTAATGCCTTTGCGATTTTTGTATGGTATCTCTCTCAAGGTAAAGCTTGTAGATCAATTTGACAATTTTGGCTTATTCCTTGTCTGTCACAAGTTCGTATTTGCCACCTCGCTTATATCCGAGAAATTGGGAATATGCCACGTACACATTGCCTTCACGACATATCTTGCTCTTTCCCTACTTTATGTTTTCTGATAATGATTGCGATTCTTCCTGAGCCAGTGATGACATTACGGTTAGGATGAATTCGCTTTTCATATCCATACTATCGATATTTTCCTTCTCAAAAAAACACGGTGACGCCTTTGGATTTCAATGCTCGGATGGTTTGAAGGACGTCCATGGTATTTCTGGAAAGCCTTAGCGTCAGATATCAATCTATTAAAGCAATCTCGCTTTTTGAGGCTTGTGCCGCTGATGCCATCATCATAGTAAATGCCAGCGTTTGTCCATTCTGGATTCTTGTTTATAAATTCCTTGAAATACCTTTGCTGCACGGCAAGGCTATTCAACTGCTCATCCTGTTCCGTTGAAACTCTAGTATATGCCACGACTCGCTTTCTCTGCCATACCTGCGAGCTGCTTTTTGATTTTGGTTTTGCTGCTATTTGAGTAATTGTCTTTCTCATTCGTTAGCCTCTAGCCAACCTATAACGGGCCTGTATTTTTTAGAGATTGCCTTGCGGATTGATTTGATTTTCTCTTCAGTGATGTGACCTTCTTCAATAAGGTTTTTTAATATCAAAACCAATAATCTATATTTTGTTTCTGACTGTGCTTGTTTTTGGCCCATTTCGTACCTCCTGACTATGGTGTCTATCTATCACTCTAAGAGGCTCGAAAGTCAAGTGATTAGGAAAAGATAAAAAATATATTTATAAGTTGATTATTTATCTACATTATCATATGATGTTTTTGAGGTGTAATTTTATGGACAAATTTGAACTAGTTAAATTTACTGATAATAATTTTGAAATTAATGTTAGAGCAGATATAGATAACGATACAGTTTGGCTTACTCAAAAAGAAATGGCGCTACTATTTGAAGTTTCAATAGACAACATTAGCTTACATATTAAAAATATATTAAAAGAAAATGAATTAGATATTTCATCTATCGAGGAATCCTCGGTAGTTCAAATTGAAGGAAATAGAAAAGTCAATCGTCGTATAAAAATATATAACCTTGATATGATTATTTCTGTCGGATATAGAGTTAAATCAAAAAGAGGTATTCTTTTTAGAAAATGGGCAAATAAAATATTAAAAGAATATTTAATTCAAGGTTATTCTATAAATCAAAAAAGAATTTCAGCCTTAAATAAAACGATTGAAATACAAAATAAAATGCTTGCTTCATCATTAAATATTGAACAAGAAGCACTAGTTAATGTTATAGAGGAATATACAAAAGCATTAGACTTATTAGATAATTACGATCATCAATGCTTAATTAAACCTAAAGGAAATGAATCGATATATAAACTGACATATTCCGACTGTAGAACAATAATTGATTCAATGAAGTTTAAAACAACATCATCTGTATTTGGAGTCGAGAAGGAAGAAGGAAAATTAAACGGTATTCTTGCTGCAGTTTATCAAAATGTATTTGGACAAGAAGTTTATCCTTCATTAGAAGAAAAAGCAGCTCATTTACTATATTTCTTAGTAAAAGATCACCCATTTGCTGATGGATGCAAAAGAATAGCAGCAACATTATTTTTAGAATTTTTAAATAAAAATCACGCTTTAATAAAAGACGGCAAAAAAATAATTGCTAACGATACATTAGTTGCAATTACTATACTAACTGCAGAATCAAGGCCTGAAGAAAAAGACGTCATGATTAAACTTATTATGAACTTCTTAGATAAAGGAAAGTAAAATGGAAAGTAAAATTGGAAATAAAGTAAAAAAGTTAAGATTATCGCTAAGAATGTCACAGGAGGAATTCGGTAAAAAACTAGGTTATACATCAAGATCATCTATTAATAAAATCGAAAAAGGAATCAATGATATTAGTTATGATAAACTTATTTTATTAATTAAAGAATATAACATTGATTTAAAATCAATTGTTGATGATGAAAATACAAACATCTCTAATGCTCATGACAAAAACAGCAATATTTATATTTCCTTTAGTGGAAGAGCTGAAGGAAATTGTTTTGATATTGCTCATCATTTGATGAACAAAAAAGATACTTTTATTCCTTTTAAAGATATATCATACAATCCTTGCTCTAATTGTAACTACGAGTGCTTTAAAGGAGCATGCAAATATAGAGACGATGAAATATACAGTTTAATTGAAACATCATTAACATATAAAAATATTATTTTATTAGTTCCAATGTATTGTTCTAATCCTTCATCTTTATATTTTATTTTTTTTGAAAGAATGCAAGACTTTTTTAATAAAAATAGCAATAAGTGGAATACGTTTCTAAAGAAATTAAAAATAATAGCCATATTTGGTAGTGAAGAAGAAACTCCATTATTTATTCCTACTTTATTGCAACTAGTTAATGGAGATAATAGTAAAATTTTAAAAATTGAAAGACATAAATTTAATCTAAAAATGGATGATAAAGTTACAGAAAACAAAGAATTATTAAATAAAATTGATTCTTTTATTATCAATTAAATACACTAATAATTTCTTAAATAAAAAAAGTTGAACTAACTAAGATAATTAGAACAACTTTTAATTTTATTATTTATTTAGAAATTTTGATTTACACTAGTTGTAACACCATAATAAATAATATATCCATTAGGATCTTCAATTGTGTAGGCAAAATCATTATCTAAAATAAATTCGAAATTCGGATTTTCTGTTGGTACAGAATAATATTCACTAGTTGAAGAACATCTTACGCCAGTATCTGTAAACATAATTTTGTTATTTTGCTTAAAGTTAACTATTGAGTGACTTGGCAAATCAGTTTTATCTTTTGAAAACTCAAAATTAACAAAAGGTATCTCTTGTGCACTAGCAAGTTTTATCAAATCAATTTCACTATTTTGAATATTCTTTGGAAATTTAATGGAATACTTTTCTCTATTAATTTCTTTATTGTTTCCATTAAATAACTCAGTAAAAGAATACTTACTCAATAGATTTTTAATAGAATTATTATTTAGCATTTTTACAAAATGAATTTTATAATTTCCACGATTTTCTATGCTAGATAAATCAAAAGAAACAGCTTCATAATCTGTTGTACTAATATGATAATTTGTATATGAATCACCACTCATAACAGTACATCTATTATTTTTAAACAAACCTTCTTCTTCTGATAATTGCATACCATATAAGCTGTCAAAATAAAGTGCAGAAACAAATCCAACATCATTATCTTCCAACGATAAATTCAAGCCATCTAGTAATCCATTCGTTTCTTCTTTAACCCATTTATCAACATTCTTCTTCATATTTTTATCGTTATTAATAATGGATGTGAAGAAATCATCGGTACAAGATGCTAACGAATCTTTTGATAATTCATCAATATTGCCAACCATTAAATTTGATATTCTTTCTTTAGTTGCTATATTATTTTCATCATATTTTTGTTCCATATTGGAATTAGTCATAATAGTTCTAACATAGTCTTTAATCTCTTCTTTACTACTCAAATTTGTTTTAGATAAGAAATTATCTAACGAACTATTTGAATACGTTAAACCATATATAGAAGCTAATGAAATATAGTAACTTAAAGGTGAAAAAACTAAATTATCGTTAGTATTAATATCAGTTACTGATTTAATACTATCCGTTAAAAAATCATTAACTTTTTCAACATGTGTATTTGTAACTTCAACTTTTGAGTTAACATCTAAATTTTTTGCTAAATAAAACGATTTGCTATCGCCCGTTTTAGTACAAGAAGCTAAACATAGCACACTAAGCATTATTGGAAAAACTTTTTTCATAAAATAATATCCTCCTTATCAATTTTATGTTTTATATTTTTTGCCATCTTTTAAGTAAACAACATCTATCTACAAATTTCTAACTAATTTTTTATTTCTAATTTAATTATATATATATATATAATAAATCAATCAATTATTTTTTATTTTAAATGTTAATGCTCATTTAACACTTATATTACTAAAAGTGTCAAAAAAGCTAGTATTTATCATATATTTTGATTTCTTATTTTTTAATCGTTAAAAATATCTAATTAAATAATTAAAATTTGTTATTAGCCTAAACTACACTTTAGGTTATAAATTCATGATGGTATTAATAAAAGGAGTTAAGAATGAATAAACCACATATTATTTGCTACATGATGACCTCAACCGACGGAAGAATAGATTGTGCTATGACATCAAAATTAAATGGAGTTAAAGATTACTACAAAAAGTTAGACGAATTAAATATTCCTTCAACATTAAGTGGAAGAACAACTGCTCAACTAGAGTTAGTTTTACCTGGAGAATATATTGCTAAAAATATATCGAAAGAAGACCACGATTGTTTTTCTAAAAAACTGATTCAGATGGATATGACATAATAGTCGACACAAAGGGAAGACTATTATGGGATAATGATAACAACTATGAGAATCCTCATATTATTATCACAAGCCAAAAAGTTAACAAAGAATGCCTAAAATACTTAGATAGCAAAAATATATCTTGGATCGTCTCTTGAAAAGATAATATCGACTTAGCTAAAGCTTCTGAAATTTTATTTGATAAATTCAATGTTAAAAGATTAGGAATTGTTGGAGGTTAAAAAATCAATACAGCATTTTTAAAAGCTAATCTTCTTGATGAAATTGTTTTGCTTATTGGAGCTGGAATAGATGCACGTATGGGTTACACAACTTTATTTGATGGATTAGATGAAAATAGCGATGTTATTCCATTGCAATTAAATAAAGTCAAATCATTTGAAAGCGGAGCTGTAATGATTTCGTATAAGACTATCAAATAGTTTTAAAAAGACTATTATATTCTCACTTTATACTTGAAATATATTGTAAGAAATAATAGCCTTTTATTTTTTCACTTTTTAATCAGCTAAATAACACTTAATTGATGTAAATGCAACATATCCAGTATCACCATAAGCTCTAAGTGTAAAGCTTGTTCCGTTGACTGGCATTTGAACTGTTACAAATTCTTCGTCTTTTAATTCAAGTTATGTTTCTTTTCCACCAATACTAAATTTATAAGAATTACAAGTCTTAGATAAATCCCAAACTGCAGTTATAGTAATATCTTTAATATCCTTGTGGTCGTTAACTTCTTTTAAAGATTCACCTGTAATATACCCTGGTAATTTTTCAGATTTTGCATTAGGAGTCATTCCATATAATTGGTTAGAATCATATGCTCCAATAATGACCTTATTAGCATTATCCAATAGTAGTTAAATCACCACTAGGTTCTTGACTAGATGATGAATAACTAGAAGGATTAATTATTGAAGTTGATGTAGAAATAGAAGTCGAACTGCTATTAGTACTAGTAGATGAAGTTTTGTTGTTTCCACAAGAGGAAAGTGTTATTCCTAAAACAGTAATAACAAGCAACAATTTAGATTTTTTAGTTTTATAAAATTTATTTAAACTATATTCAATTTTATTAAAAATATTAAAACAAACTGATAAAATAAAATAAACAAAAGTGAGGTTTAACGATGAGTAATTTTGTAAGTGAATTTGAAAGCAAGCACCATATAATAAAGCTTGAGAAAAACGCCTATATTGGCACTTTTAATGACTATAGTTTTTCTTATAAGGCTGGAGCGTACGAGTCTAATTTTATTAGAATAAACGCTTATTTTAATGACAAGAAACAAGAAGTAGTAAACTATCTTCAAATGAATCGTAAAAAGCTTAAAATCAATTCTTATTTTATTAACGATTATTCTTTAAGTTTAAATTTTGGAGCTTATTTTACTAACAATTCAAGATTCAAAAAAATAGATGATTCTCTAGAAGAAATAACAAAGTTCCTAGAATCTATTAACATTCCAAATAGCAAATATTGTCCATTATGTGGCAAAGAAGTTGGAGAAGAAAACCCAACTCAAACAATTGATTTTGAAGGATTACCTATCAAAGTTGATCGTGATTGTATCGATGTAATTTATAAAAAAGAAGAAGAAAATAGAGACAAATTCAATTCTACACCAAATAATTATGGAAAAGGCTTCTTAGGAGCATTATTAGGTTGCGCCATTGGATTTATTCTTTGGGTAATTATTGGTGCATTTGGACTTATTTCATCGTGGATTGCCTTACTTATTCCTTTTATAGGAAGCTTTTTCTACGATGTACTTGGTGGCAAAAGAACAACTACAAAAATAATAATGGTGAGTATCTTATCGTTTATAGCTGCCATATCTGGAACATTCGTTGTTTATTTAATCGCTGTCGCAGCAGAAGTTGTTAATGAAAATCTCGATATGAGTACATTAAGCGCGTTCTCTTATTTATTACAAAATAGTTCAGAATTTGTTTCTAACTTTGTCACAGACATGGTAATCAGTGCAATATTTAGTATTATAGGTATTGTTGTTTCTTCAATTTTCATGAAAAAACAAGTTGGAACATTATACGTTAAAAAGAAAAAATAATATTTAAAAAAGCTATAATTGCTTTGACAGCAGTTATAGCTTTTATTTTGCATTCTTAAATATGTATGTTAGATAACTTTTGCAATATTCACGACCATCTTCAATAATACCTAATCCAACAATTCTCATTGCTTCTTTTTGATTCTCCACAGGATTAATCAAAGGATAAAGACTATGAGTAAGCATTAATAACGAATTATATATTATTAAAGATTCTTTTTCTGGTATATTGTTAAATCTTTTGCATATTGATTTTTTTAAATCGAGCATATATGTGACAAAATCTTTTTTAAAATTAACTAAACTCCCAAGTGAACAATGAATTTCAATATCTGTTAGATATAAAGAGATTATTTTCATAACTCTTAAATTATTCATATAAGCATTAGCTATATTATCAGTTAATTCTTCAATAGTATCTTTCTTTTCAAAATCTTCTATTATCGTTTTTAAAAATTTAATATAATCATTTTTTAAAACATCGAGCATTATTTCTTCTTTGGAATTATAGTAACAATATAAAGAAGATCTAGCAATTGATATTTTTTCACTAATTGTTTTCATTGAAATATTTTGATAATCCATTTCGTCAAACATTTTGCTAACAGTATTAATAATTTCTTCTTTTCTAATATTAACTTGCTCTTCTGTACATGCTCTTTTCATTATTATTGCCTCATCGAAATATTATAATAAGTTATTGACACAGTGTCAAACAAAGAATATAATCAAAGCAAGCTGACACAGTGTCATTAAGAAGAAAATATGAAAGAACTAGTTATTTATTTTTCAAGAGCTGATGAAAATTATGGTGTTGGAAACATTAAAGTTGGTAACACTGAATTAATTGCAAACGAAATACAAAAAATACGAAATGCTGATATTTTTAAATGCAAACCAGCAATACCATACTCTAAAAATTATTCAAAGTGCTGTGATGAAGCAAAAGAATACCAAGAAAGCAACGCTAGACCTAAATTAAAGGAATTTATAAGCGATATTTCTAAATACGTTATTATCTATATAGGTGGCCCAGTATACTGGGGCGAATACCCATATGAATTATATTCACAATTAGACATTCTTGATTTCACCAACAAAATAATTAAACCTTTTACTACACATAAAGGAAGTGGCTTAGGTGATTGTGTTGAAGCTTTACAAAGACATTGTAAAGGCGCCTTAATCAAAGAAGGATTAGCAATTCAAGATAGAAAAGTTAATTCTTTAGAAACTAAGAATAGATTACAAAATTGGTTGTTAAAATAGGAGGAATTATGAAATATACAACTTTAGGTAATACAGGTATCAAAGTATAAAAAATATGTATTGGTGGCATGTCATTTGGTGAACCATCTAAAGATTTCCACGAATGGTCATTAAACCAAGAAGAAACGACAAAAGTAATTAAAAGAGCGTTTGAACTAGGTGTAAATTTTATTGATACAGCTAACGTTTATTCACATGGAACAAGCGAAATATTTATAGGAAATGCTTTAAAAGAATTAAATACTCCTAGAGAAAAAGTAGTCATAGCTTCTAAAGTTTATTTTAATCCAGGAAAACTCTCAAAAGAAGCAATTATTAGAGAATGTGATCAATCTCTTAAGCGATTACAAACTGATTACTTAGACCTTTATCAAATTCATAGATTTGATTATGACACTCCAATAGAAGAAACTATGGAAGCCTTAAACGAACTTGTAAAAAGTGGAAAAGTAAGAGCAATTGGTGCTTCAGCAATGTATGCATATCAATTTCATAATATGCAAGTCGTAGCTAAAGAACATGGTTGGACTCTTTTCTCCACAATGCAAAATCATTACAATCTTCTTTGTAGAGAAGATGAACGTGAAATGATCCCTGTTTGTAATCAATATAATGTTTCTTTAATTCCTTATTCACCTTTAGCCGGTGGCCATCTCACTCATCTTAATTGGGAGACAGATACAGCAAGATCTAAAACCGACAACACTTTAAGAAAGAAATATGATTCAGCTAAAGATAACGATTTGCAAATAATTAAAAGAGTTAACCAATTAGCACAAAAATACAATGTTTCTATGGCTCAAATTTCACTAGCTTGGCTTTATAAAAAAGGAGTTGCATCTCCAGTTGTTGGAGCTACTAAAATTAATCACTTTGAAGATGCTGTTAAAGCAATAGATTTGGATTTATCAGATGATGATTGTAAATATTTGGAAGAATTATATATTAATCATAAAATAGTAGGTGCATTACCTGAAGGAAAATAAAAGTAAATTTATACTCTTTTTGATATAATAAAAATATCAAAAGGAGTTTTTTATGGATAAGATTGTGTTTAGTGATGTCGATGGAACTTTATTAGATTCAAATCATAAAGTTCTTCCAAACACTTTAGTAGCAATTAAAAAAATGCAAATAAAAGATGTTCCATTTGTAATTATTTCAGCAAGAAGTCCATCTGGAATATATCCTATATTACTAAAGAATAATTTTAATTGTCCCATAATATCTTATAGCGGTGCATTAATTTTAGATTCAAATAAAAAAGTTCTTTACCATAAAGGTATGGATAAAGATAATGCAAGGAAAATAATTTCTTTCATTGAAGAAAGAAATTTTGATTTAACTTGGTGTCTATATTCTTTTGATGAATGGGTTGTCAAAGATAGAACAGATAAACGAATAGAACGCGAAGAACGAATAGTTGAAGCAACCTCAATTGAAGGAGATATAAATTCCATCACTTCTGACGAAATCCATAAAATTCTTTGTATTTGTAACCCAGATAAAATTCTTGAAATAGAAAAAGAAATTAAAGATAATTTTCCAAACTTTTCAATTGTTAAATCATCTCCAATATTACTTGAAATAATGGAGAAAAATATAACTAAAGCCACAGCTATACACAAGCTTTGTCAATTATGGAATATTTCTATAAACAACACTATAGCTTTCGGCGATAACTATAACGATTTTGAAATGTTAACTACAGTTTCAAAAGGCTATTTAATGGATAATGCTCCTGGCGAATTAAAAAAGCTAATTAAACTTCATACTGACAGCAACGATAACGATGGTATTTATAACGCATTAAAAAGTTTATCTTTAATAGATTAAAAGCTTGAATAAAATTCTTTTTGCATGCAAAATAATATGGTTATTATGAAAAATACTTTTAAAGTTCTTAATTTAAAAGAAATTATACTATGGATAATTTCTTTAGTTGTCGTTATTAGTTCTTATTTACTTAGTGGTCAATATCAACTAATCACAATCCTTGCTCCTGTAGTTGGAGTAACTTGTTTAATATTTGTCGCTAAAGGTCATATTCTTGGACAAATATTAACTGTTGTTTTTAGCATTTTATATGCAATAGTTTCTTTTCAATTTCATTACTATGGTGAAATGATTACATATTTATGCATGACTTTGCCAATAGCGATAGTATCCATAATTTCATGGTTAAAACATCCTTATAAAGACAAAGGACAAGTAGAAGTTGCAAAATTAACAAGAAAATCAATTTTATTTTTATTAATTGCAACTATTGTTGTTACAACAGTTTTCTACTTTGTCCTTAGTTACTTTAACACTCCAAATATTATATTTAGTACTATTTCAATAGCGACAAGTTTCCTAGCAGCTGCTTTAATGTTTCTAAGAAATCCATATTATGCTATAGCGTATATGCTTAACGATATTGTATTAATTGTTTTATGGTCACTTGCATCAATAGATAACATATCATATTTACCTATGATCTTTTGTTTTACAATGTTTTTAATAAACGATTTATATGGTTTTTATTGTTGGAAAAAGATGCAAAAAGATCAAGCTTTAAACAAATAAAATTTATAATTCACTGTTTGCTTTAAATCCTCGACCACAAATCCAGTTCCATAACTTTTCAAAAAAGATTCTAATTTTTGTCCAAATTGAAACTCTAGTATTTTTTGCTTGGCTATCACCTTTAACAATAATTTCAAAAGTATCTTCAACTTTTTCGTTATTTTGATTTAAATAACTATAGCTAACTATATATTCGCCTTCAACATCAGTGTTATTTAAATATTCAGATGCATCAAATTCTATATTTTTTACAAAATTGTTCTTTAAAATATGATTTTCTAAGACTTGTTTAATTTGTTCAACTGTTAATGGTCTAGCAGGTGAAGTTTGAATAATCTTATCGCTTAAAATAAAAATAGGAGGAATATCATTTACAACATTTACAACTATACTTAATGTACTTTCGTTATTAACATTATCTTTAGCACCTAAAACTAAGACATGAGAACCTATTATCATTTTTAATCTTCCAGATTTAAGATAAATATCACAGTTTCCATCTATGGCATCAACAGCTTCAAATAAATTAATAATATTATTAATATCGTAATTTAAAGATTCAGAATATCCTACAGTAATTGAATCTGAGATTTGACCATTTTTTCTACTAAATACAGGAGCAGTACCATCATAAACATCTACTACAAACGAAAATCTTTTTGTATTTGAACTACTGTCTTTTGATTCAAGTGTAAAATTATATTTTCCATAGCTTAATGCTTTATCAAACTCAAATCCTGTTGGTAAAATAAATTTATTTGAAATTACCCCAACATTATCCGTTATGGTAAAGTATGCTAGCAATTCTTGTTCTGTTATTTTTTGACCATATGGTATTCTAACATCTTTATTTTGAACAATTTTTGGAGCTGTAATATCAATTACATGTACTTTTAATTCTATTTTTGATTCTAGTCCATATGAATCGGTAGCTTTTAAAATAATACTATAATTACCTACTTTATTATTTTGATATGTAGAACTTTCTACAATTATTTTTAATTCTTTTCCTAAAACATCTTGTGCTTTTACTTGTTCTATAATTTGATCTTGAGTTAACTTATCATCAATATTGACATATACATCTTTTTTATCTCCATCATGCATTATATTGTCATACTGATATCCATCAACAATATATGGTTGGACTTTAAAAGTTCCTAATTCATCTATTTCATCTAAAAAAGTAGAAATTTCAATATCTAAATCACCAAATCCCATAATAAAATCAAAGTCTATTTTTCCAATAAAGTTAACAATAAATGGGTTGATTTTATCATAATAGTTTGGGATAGGACTATAAACATATGGAAGTTGATCAAAAAAAGGATATCTATTTTCTAACGAGTCATCTTCGATTTGATCTAAGTTTTGATTTGTATTATTTATCATACCAAAATAAGAATCTTGATCCATAGAACTCTTGTTGTAATCTTCAATATAGCCATATAAACAATCAGCTTGCGTTATTGGAAAATTAATCAAACGCAAAACAATTATTTTGTTATTTGCTTTTGGTATTTCATATATTTTGTTGCTATTCTCTGTGCCAAATTCAAATGGTAGACAGTTATAATAATCAACATCTGGATCACCAACATCATAATGATTATCGCGACACCAATTTTTTCCTTCTTCAGATGTCGTACCAATTCCTTTTACTTTAGCAACATACTCAAAATAATCTATCGGTTCGCCATATGGTTTTAAATCAGAGAAAGTTACTTTACGACTTTCATTATTGATCGTAACTTCTGGCATGTAATCAAATATGTTTTTGTTTTCATCTCTTAAATTAATACTATTGTATTTTTTTATTTTTTCATTATTAATTTTGCTTGGCATATATGTTGAAACACATAATTGTGCAGCAAATATTGTCAATGCTATTATTTTATATTTTTTCATATTATCCTTTCATATTACTTTTAAAATAATCTTGTTTTATTATTTTTAATGTTGTTGTAAACTATCAATTGATTGGAGAATAAAATGATATATTATATGAATTTAGCTAATTTACCATATAAAATGATAAAATCTAGGCAAAAGAATATCAAAATGCGCTTAGATGACGAACGTAGAAAAAACTTAAAAGTAAATGATTATATAATTTTCACTCATAGAGATGAACCTTCTTTAAAGCTTAAAGTTTTAGTAACAAATCTTTATAGGTATAATTCATTTGATGAATTATACAAAAACCACTCCAAGGCCTCTATAGGTTACTTAGAAAATGAAGTAGCTGACCCAAAAGATATGGAACAATATTATTCAAAAGATCAAATTGCTAAATATGGCGCATTAGCTATAGAAATTAAATTAATAGGAGAATACTATGACAAATAAGACAAAATTAAATGATGAATTTATCTTAACTGTTAAAAAGGAAATACAATTAAGTGGCCAATCAATAACTAAATATCTTACATATTCTATTTTTTCGATTATAGCTGCTGTCGTTTTATTTTGTGTCTATCGATCAACAAATGAAATATTAGGTATCATTTTACCTATAATAATTGTTATTGCCGTTGTTATTTATAGCATATACTTTTTTGGTAAAGCCTTATCTTGGGGTAAAAAAGGTAATAAAGATGTCTATGTAGTTGAATATATATTTGATAAAGATTTCATAAAAATAACTATGGAAGATAATTCGCATGCTGTTTCATATTCAAGAATAACAAAGACATATTATGTAGGTAATTATTTAGTGCTAGTAACAAATGCCGATCCTATTATCATAGATAAAAATGGATTCACAGATTGCTCTTTTGATGAATTTAAAACATTTTTAAGCCAAAAACATATAAATATCAATTAGTATTCACAATTAAGATTTTTCTAACCAAATTTGATTAATACTTGTTCTTTTAAAATTGTAAACAAACATATATTTAAAAATACTCATAACAATTCCTTTCTGACAGAAAATTATTTTTTACCATCACTATATATATGGAAAATAAGATTTGTTTTCCTATAAAAATTGAGATGAAATTGTTATAATTAGTTTTGTGCTCCTATAGCTCAGCCAGGATAGAGCGAACGCCTCCTAAGAATATGTTATAACGACCGCCTTTCGGGCAAAGGCGATTGACATTGAGTAAGTTTAAGACTAAAATTGAATAGATTTTAAAGATGTTTCCGTAGCTCAGCTGGATAGAGCGACCGCCTCCTAAGCGGTAGGTCGGGTGTTCGAATCACCTCGGGAACGCCAAAAACTCCGCCGGAAAACCCAGTAAAATCAAGGGTTTCCGGCGTTTTTTCATTTTTACGGAAAAAGTGAAAAATCGTAAAATTCACAGATTTTCATTAGCAAAATCTCCGTCAGCTAATGGAAATTAGGACGAATGTCGTCCGCCTTTCAGGTGAACGACTTGCTAATAAAAATTAGCAGGATTTTCGCTATTTTGCTAATGAAAATGCCCTCTCTGCTAATGGCAGAAAAATTCGAGCAAAATTCCTGCTAATGAATAAGGCGTTCGTTACCCTGTTAATTCGTTCATTTAGGGGTGGTCAAGCGACAATCGCACACTACTTCTATGCCATTTCTTATTATATAATTGCGGTAACAGGAGGTGGTTGTTTTGAAAGAACAAAAATATCATTTATACCTTTCCAAGGACGAATACAGCGAAGTGCTGCAATCACTTATCCGTTTGAAGAACAGCCTGATAGCACAAGGCAGATACACGGACGCAGCAGATGATATTATTTGCAAGGTGCTTTCAGCCAAGAAAAGAAAGTTCAAAATCAAATATATCTGAACACGAATAAAGACCGCCTACACTTTTGTAAGCGGTCTTTGCTAATTTAGAGTAAGTTAGACAAACTGGAATTTATTAGGCAAACAGAATAAGTGCAACACCTGTGATAAGCAGAACTATACCAACAACAAACTCTATCATTCCCACTTTCTTTGCGTATTCTTCTTTCTTCCGACCGGCTTTGAAATCCGCCTCAAAACCGTTGATAAGATTGTATTTCTTTTTAAAGTAAATGAAGTATCCAAACAGAAGGAATGCCAATCCCAGAACTACAGCCAATACCTTTAGGAATATCATATAAACACCTCCACAAAAAATTCAAATTTGTCTTTCTCTTAATTTCCTATTATACACCAAAATTATGAATATTTCTACCCGCCGTCTATTGACCTCAATTAAGAGGAAAGTAGGTGGCTTTTTTTGTTAGCAAAAAAATTTTCAAGAAATTTTTCTAAAACACCCCCCAAAAACGCTCTCCCATTTCAAACAAGTGAAGGGGTTAATTCTAATCCGGATATGAATTACCTCAGAATAATCGAAAGCGAGGATTTACATATGAAAGAAAAAGAATTTAAGAATGTCAGATGGGGCGATATTTATTACTGCGACTTGGGGGTTACAAACGGTAGTGTGCAATCGGGAATGAGACCGGTTCTTGTGGTTCAGACAAATCGCTTAAATGAAAGCAGTCCTACGGTCGTTGTAGCCGCTATAACGGCTGTTAAAAAGAAAACGGCAATGAATACTCATATTGAGCTAAACACGGATTGTGGCTTAAAAGAGCCGTCGATGGTAATGCTTGAGCAGCTACGCACCGTGGATAAAGCCACAGAGCTTGATAATTTTGTCGGAAGAATTACCGACGCAGATAAAATCAGCGAAATCAAGCGAGGATTGAAATTTGCAGTCGGTATTCCCGTTAAACCCAAGACAGAGCGTAAAGGCATTGTACTAAGTCTTTGCCCTCGTTGCAGAAGCGAGTTTCAGTCTATCCCTGAAAACATTGTAAAAAGACTTGACCCCTTTCAGGCAGATAAAGAGATGTGCGATAAATGTCAGGTAGGATACGGCTATGACTATATGATTTTCAAAAAGAACCATCATCACGCTAAGGGAGGTGTTGACAATGTTTGAAGATAAGATTGAAGCAATGAACAAACTACCCAACGCTGTTGATGATAGTTCCGGCTTTGAGAAAAGAGTTTATACGGTAGAAGAAATAATGGATATTCTCAGCATTGGAAAGAACACTGCTTATGCTCTCGTCAACTCAGGCGTTTTCCATTTTGTAAAGGTCGGCGGACATTACAGAATTTCCAAGAAGAGCTTTGACCGATGGCTTGATAATATGGACAGCGAAAGCTCCGGTTGTCAATTATGCGATTAAACCAATCGCATAATTAACAAAAACTCCGATTTTCAGTACCATATAGCCAAGTCACTTGGCTATATGGTAGTCAGAGTGGCAAATAAGAAATCGGGGGTAAACGGTAATGCGAAAGAAAATTGAAAAGAGCGATACTCGACTTCCTAATACATTCAGGCAGACTGAACCTGATATACGAGCATACACGGTAGATGATATACAGCACATCTTGAAAGTGAGCAGAACTACCGTCTATGAGCTGCTTAAAAGCAAGAAATTCCATAGCGTTCGTGTCGGAGGTCAATATCGAATATCTAAAAAGAGCTTTGAAAATTGGCTCAATGGCGAGAAAGGAGGTTCTGAAGATGGCATTTGTTAATATGTTCAATGACCGAGTGGAGCAGTTTAATCTCAGAGAGGAAAATGAACGCTTGGCAGAATTGTTCAGCGATGAAAAGCTTCAGGAGGAAGCACAGTGGCAAGCCTATTCTGTCAAGGAAATATCTCGGTTGTTTTCCATTTCCGAAGAAGAAGCACTGAAACTGATGAATTGCGGCTTATTCAAAACATACCGAGTCGGCAACGAATACAGAGCTTCAAAGAAAAGCGTTGAAGAAAATAAGAAAATCGTCAAGGCAGTTCTTACATATCAGGACAAAAAGACAATGTCTGTACCCGACGTAATGAGAATACTCGGTCTTGGAAAGACGGCTACATACCGACTCATCAATCAGTGCCGATTTAAGACCTATTTGGTACTGGGCAAAATGAGAGTTGATGTGGATAGCTTTGAAGATTGGTATGCAGGACAATTCCATTATGAGAAAGTAAACGGCGAAAGACCCGGTAAGAAATACGGCAAAACGCTCTCTCCTCTTACTGTTGCAAAGGTACTCGGCATTCCGAGAAGCACCGCAAATGACCTTATGAACGATGGCATTGTTGAGTTTATATGGGTTGACGGTAAACGCCGAATAAAAAGAGAAAGCTTTGATAAGTGGTACGCTTCGCAAAGTAAATACACTAAAGTTAAGGAAATCGAGGAGGTGGAGGGATATGTCGATTGAGGATAGAGTTCGTGAATTAAACGGCGGTACATATACAAAAAAGAGCTATTCCGTAGAGGAAGTTCAGTCAATCTTGGGTATTACCCGACAGACCGTATATAAGCTCATCAAACAGGGGTGTTTTCAGGCAGTAATGCTCGAAACCGGATACCGCATAATAAAGACCAGCTTTGATAAATGGCTGGATAATGAATAAGGAGGAACGACTATGGCTTCTATTGTAAAGAGAAAGAATCGATATTCCGTCGTTTATACCTACAAAGACGATGACGGAAACCAACATCAAAAATGGGAAACCTTTGATACAAACGCAGACGCTAAAAAGAGAAAAACTCAAATTGAGTTTGAACAGCAAAGCGGTACATTCATCATTCCTAATGCTACGACAGTTGCGGATTTGCTTGAAGAATACTGCTCCGTGTACGGAGTAAATAACTGGGCAATGTCAACCTACCGTTCAAAGAAAGGGCTTATGTATAATTACATCATTCCGCTTATCGGCGATGTGAAACTTGATGAACTGACTCCGAGACTTATGGATAAATTCTATCAAAGCCTTCTGAAAGTTAAGACCAAAGTGGTACAGAATAAAAAGCCTAAAAATGAGTATCTGACCGTACATACCGTAAGAGAAATCCATAAGTTTTTAAGGAGTGCCTTTAATCAGGCGGTAAAATGGGAGTTGATGACAAGAAACCCGGTTCTCAATGCAACGCTCCCGAAAGAGGAACATCAGAAACGAGAAATATGGACAGCAGAAACTCTTATGCACGCTCTTGAAGTGTGCGATGATGATATTCTCGCATTAGCCATCAATTTATCCTTTGCCTGTTCACTCCGTATGGGTGAAATGCTCGGTCTTACTTGGGATTGCATTGATATTTCGGAGGAAAGCCTGAAAGAAAACAACGCTTCCATTTTTGTAGATAAAGAGCTTCAGCGAGTAAACAGAGATGTAATGGAGGTGCTTGATAATAAGGACATTATCCGTGTCTTTCCGAGAACTCTGTCAAATACAAATACCTCCCTTGTTTTGAAAACGCCAAAAACTAAAACAAGTGTGAGAAAAATCTTCTTGCCGTCAACCGTAGCTCAAATGCTGTTAGAGAGAAAAAAGCAGATTGACGAAATGAAAGAGCTTTTCGGTGATGAGTATTTGGATTATGACTTGGTATTCTGCCATTCGTCAGGCAGACCGATGGAAGGTCAGGTAATCAACCGTGCTTTGAAAAAGCTGATACAGGACAACGACTTACCCGATGTGGTATTTCACAGCTTCCGTCACGCAAGTATAACCTACAAGCTGAAATGGAACGGCGGCGATATGAAATCGGTTCAAGGCGACTCAGGACACGCCCGAATGGATATGGTTGCCGATGTTTACAGCCATATAATCGACGAGGACAGGCGATATAACGCACAGAAGTTTGAGGAACAGTTCTACAACGCTAAAGGTCTCAAAAATGCGGAAGAAGGTAAAACTGCTCCAATGCCCAAGTTTGAAACTTCGGTTGAACTCCTTGACCCAATGGCAGAGGTTCAAAAAGAGAGCGAAGTTGAAAAAGAAAAGCCTGCTGAGAACAGTACAGATGAAAACGCCGCCTTGCTCACAAAACTGTTATCAAATCCGGAAACAGCAGCATTATTAAAGGCTTTAGCGAAAACAATTTAGTCATACAAAAAAGGCAATCCGTCAGGGTTGCCTTTTGTAATTCCTGAAAAATCTTGAAATCAAGAAGAAAAACCATTATAATATTTGAACACAGATTATTGATTTGCATAAGAGAATGCGTAAACTTCAAATGCGTTTCCTGTGATTTATGGGCTACAGATTAACTCAATGATGTTTCCCATATTTCTTTGCATTTGCTAATACCCTGCTAAAAGGAAGGCAAAAAACCACGAAAAATTAGCAGGTTTTGGACGAGAATTTACTAACAGTGAAATCCCAGAAAAGCCAGTAAAATCAAGGATTTTCGGGGATTTGTAGGGAGTCAAAAATGCCCCTCGGGGGCTTCTCCTAAGCGTTAGGCCGAAGGTTCAAATCCTTTTGGGAGCGCCATTTTATTTTGTGCTCGTAGCTCAGGTGGATAGAGTGTTGCCCTCCGAAGGCAAAGGTCATGAGTTCGACTCTCATCGAGCACTCCAAAAATTATTGCAAAGTAAAAGACCATGATTCTTATTAATTAAATAAGCAGTCATGGCCTTATTTTTATTTATTTGACTTTAGATCCACAATGAGAGCAAAATTCGGAATCGCTATCTATTTCTTCACCGCAATGTGGGCATTTCATTTTTATAACTGCACCACATTTTTTGCAGAATTTTGCATTTTTACTATTCTTTTCACCACATGAATTACAAATGACATAGTCATCCTTATTTTCGTTAAATGAATCAGCTATTGTATCTAATGATGGTTTTAACATTTGAACATGTTTATTTGTCACAGCGTATGTTTCATCAACGTTATAGTTATAAAGTTCTCTTTTATATCCAAAGAGTAATAACATTGCTCCTATAGCTAGCATTGGCAATCCAACAAAAGAGAACGCAAATAATCCTATGCTTGATGCTCCATTAGCCATAGATGCAAAGAAGCCTACAAAACCAATTATTGTTAAGATAGCTCCTAATCCTACAAGGATAAAACCAATGATTTTAATCTTCTTTTTTGTCTTTTCATGATTGACATTTTTATTGTTCATAACAAATAGCCTCCTTACAATTTAATTATACATTAAAATGCTTTTTAATACTATTACAATATAAAAAAGTTGTTTTTAGCATAAAATAGCGTAAATAAATTCAATTATTTGCTTTTTTTTAAAAAATATATTTAAATAGATATGAGGTGAACATATGACAAAAACAGTAGTAGCTCTTATTTACGACTTCGATAAGACATTAGCAACAGATGATATGCAAGCATTTTCTTTCATTCCAAACTTAGGTATGACAAGTGCTGAGTTTTGGAAAGAAACAGGTGACTTTGCCAAAAAGACTGGTACAGAATCAACACTAGCTTACCTTCACACTATGATAAAAGAATGTAAAGAAAAAGGTATCGATCTTACTCAAGAATACTTACATAGTCTTGGAAAAAGCGTTAAGTTTTATGAAGGAGTTTTAACTTGGTTTAAACGTTTAAACCAATACGCTGATAGTTTAGGTATTCAATTAGAACACTATATTATTTCTTCAGGCAACAAAGAGATAATTGAAGGAAGCACAATTGCAAAAGAATTCAAAGCAATTTATGGCTGTGAATTTTTATATGACCAAAATGGTATAGCTTATTATCCTAAGTGTATTGTTAACTATACTCTTAAAACCCAATACTTATTTAGAATATGTAAGGGCGTTACTAATTTAATAGATGATAAAACAGTCAACCAAAAAGTCAACGAAAAACACGTAGAATTTAGAAATATGATTTATCTTGGTGATGGAATTACTGATATTCCTTGTATGACTTTAATTAAAGAAAAGAACGGTAAATCAATTGCCGTATATCAACCTCAAAAGAAAGATGTCGTTGAACAATTACTTTTAGATAATAGAGTAAACTATGTTTGTAAAAGTGACTTTAAGAGCAATTCAACTTTAGAAAAACTTGTTAAATTAATATTAGATTCAATTTCTATTAGTGAAAAACTACTTAGCAAAGAAAATTCACAGTATATTAGCTAAATTTAAACATAGTAAAAGCGCCGCAGCAATGCGACGCTTTTTTTATTTTTCTTCTTTTGGTGTTTCTTCACTCTTATCTTCTGATTCTTTTGATTTTGATAATAGTTTTCCGCCGAGATATCCTGCAAGAACAGACTTCAAGTCAATACCTAGTGACTTTTCGACAGATTGAATAATTTGTGAAGAGTTATTAGTAATTTCACTTGCAAGTTTAGTCGTATTTCCATCACCGTACATAGTAATGTTATCAATTTGACTATATGCAGCAGCAAGAGGTTCACTACTTGCCTTAACAATATCTGGTAAGACGTGTGAATCAAGGATAAGTTGTAAAACTGAAGCTTCGCCCATTTTTTTCATAGCCTCAGCTTTTTGTTCAATAGCTTGAGCTTCAGCTTGACCTACTGCTTCAATACCAGCAGCTTTTTGTTCCGAAGCAAAGCGTTCAGCTTCAGCTTCAATTTTCTTAGCTTCAGCTTCCCTTTCTTTAACTGTTTTAGCTGCTTCAGCTTGAATCTTTTGTGCTTCAGCTTGTTTTTGAAGTTCAAATAATTCTGCTTCAGCTGCTCTTTGACGTTGGAAGAGTTCGGCTTGTGCTTTTTGTTCAACAGCATATTTTTCAGCATCTGCTTTTTTGTTAACAGCAGCTTCTAATTGCTTTTGTTGAAGTTCTACTTCACGTTCTCCAAGTTCAACTTGTCTTTCACGTTTAGCAATATCAGCGTTAATTTGAGCAATGTTAATTTCTTGTAATCTCTTTTGTTCCTCAAGTTTATAAGCAGCGTCTGCATTAGCTTGAGCTGTATCTGATTGTTTCTTTAATTCAGCTTTTTTCAAAGCATAATCAGTATTTTGTTGAATAATCTTTGTTTGAGAATCAATATTTGCTTTGTTTGCAGCTTCTGCAGCAGCAGCTTGAGCAATCTTAACATCTCTTTCGGAATTTGCTCTAGCAATTTGAGCATCTTTTTGAATTTGTGTAATGTTATCAACACCTAAGTTTTGAATAACGTTTTCTTTATCTGAGAAGTTTTGAATTGTTAAGTTAATAATTTGCAAACCCATTCTAGCCATGTCTTGCATAGCATTTTCTTTAACTTTTTCAGCGAATAAATCACGGTTGTGAACAAGCTCAGTAAGTCTCATTTGACCGATAATTTCACGCATATTACCTTCGAGAACTTCTTTAGCAATCGCTTGAATACCACCAAGTTTTTCTTGTAAGAATATTTGTGAAGCTAAAGCTATATCTTCAGGAGTATTGCCGATTTTAATATTAGCAACGCCATCAACATAGATATTAATAAACTCACATGTTGGAACAGCATCTGGAGTCTTAATATCTACTTGAATAAGATTAAGTGGTAACTTATCTATTCTTTGAATAAATGGAACTCTAATACCTGCTTTACCAATAAGAACTTTTTGTTTTCTTGGTCCTGTAATAATAACTGCAGTATCCGGTGGTGCCTTAACGTATGATGCAGCAAAAATGATCAAAACTAATAAGACAACAGCAGCGATACTAATACCGACAATCGCACCTACATTCATAATGTTTTTCTCCAATCTAGTTATTAATATTAATAACATTATAAATATATTAACTCATACAATAATTATTGTCTATAAAAATAAAATGATGTGTTTTTATGATTGATTTAACTTAATCTATTTCATATAATAATGAAGAATTTTAAATGCCCAGTTGGTGAAATTGGTATACACGTAGCGCTTAGAACGCTATGAGGCAACTCGTGCAGGTTCGACCCCTGTACTGGGCACCATTAATATAGCTAGATTTGTCTGATTATAAAATCAGACTTTTTTATTGCTTTTTTACTAAGGAGAATAAAAATGACTTAATTAGAAAAATTAGAAGCAGGATTAGAATATTGCTACGATGATGAAAAAGTAGAAGCGAGAAAAGAAAATGCTATTGAGCAATGTAAAAAATACAATTATATAGATGATAAGGATTACGCAGCACAGTATTCTCAACTTCAAAAAATGCTTGGAAGCGTTGGAGAAAAAGTTTGGATTGCAAAAACTTTCAACTGTGATAATGGAAAAAAGATACATATCGGTAATAATTTTACTGGAAACTATAATCTAACAATTTTGGATATCAGAGAGGTTTATATTGGAGATAACGTTATGATCGGTCCTAACACTTTAATAACAACTGTTGGTCACCCATTATCTCCTCTTGGAAGAAGAAATCATTTAGCTTTTGCAAAACCTATAAATATTGGAAACGATGTTTGGATTGGAGGAAATGTGACAATACTTCCTGGCGTTACAATCGGTAATAACGTCGTAGTTGCAGCAGGAGCAGTAGTTACCAAAGATGTACCAGATAATTGTTTAGTAGCTTGTATACCTGCAAAGAAAATAAAAGATATAATAGATGATACAAAATAATAAAAGGTAAAGTGAAAATGGCAACGACAAAAGAATATAAAGACTTTGTTTTGGAACAATTAAATTTGCTAGATGATATTTCATGTAAAAAATGATGGGCGAATATTTATTGTATTATAGAAAAGTATTGTTCGGTGGAATATACGACAATAGACTTCTCGTTAAAATTGTTGAAAGCAATAAAAAATACAATATGTCAAAAGAAACTCCTTATGAAAAAGCAAAATTAATGTTTTTGGTCGATAATATTGATGAAAAAGATGAATTAAAAAATATTGTTCTTGATACTTATAACGATTTAAAACATTAAAGTTTCTTGCTACTGTTTGCAAGTTATTATTTCTTTTAATTGTAAAAATAATAGGAAGTTTACTATAAAGTTAGACATAACTAACTATAGATGCTATAATCTCTCCCGGAAAAAGGAGAAACTATATGAAAAACAAGCATTTATTAAAAAAAGTCTTTGTCTGTCTAATTGCAATAGTTTCAACGATGTTGACTTCATGTAATAAAAAGCAAGTAGAAGCTCTGCCAACTGTTCCAGTATTAAGTGATACAAGAAGCGAAGAAGTTGAAATGACTACAATTAAAACTTTATATGGTAAAGATGTAACTTACAACAAAAACACTAAAAATATTGTTGCACTCTCAAACACTGGTGATTTACTAGCTTTAGGTGTTCGACCTTTAGCTGTTGATGGAAATGCCAATCAACAAGGATATGAAGATTTCTTTAAAGGGGTTGAAATATTAAATAATACTCAACCATTTGATCCTGAGGAAGTAATGAGTTATCGTCCAGAATTAATACTTACTTATAACACTATGGATGAATCAAACATTGCAAAACTTGAAAAAATAGCACCTACAATTCCTGTTTATTTTGATACTTATGACTATACAAAAAGATTAACTTATTTAGGTAATATTTTAGGACTAAGCGAAAATGCTGAAACTATTATTGATTACTGTAAAAAGACTGAAAAAGTTGCTTTACAAAAGATTAACGATTTAAATATAACTGGTAAAAGTGTTACTGTTTATACTTATTATCAAGGATTAACTATACCACCAAATTACAAGGATGCTTTTGTATTTAATCACATTTTATATACTACTTTAAATTTAAAAATGTTGCCAATTGTTAAAGATTTTTTAGATGATCAATCACAACAAGCTTTTTCACAAATTAGTAACGAAAAACTAAAAGATTATGAAGGCGATTTAGTAATTTTTGCTGGACTTGGAGAAAAAACTATACCTGATAGTGTCAAAACTAACGAAGGATTTAAAAGCTTAAAAGCAGTCAAAGAAAACAGAGTTGGTTGCATAGATATGATTTTATATTCATTCAAAGACGCTTTATATATGGAAGCTCAATATAATCAAATTTTAGATGCTTTAAAAGTTGCAAGTAGTCAAAATTAGTATGGTAAAGAAGAAAATTCAAAACAATCAAAAATTTGTAATTTTATTAATATGCAGCCTCTTCTTTATCGCTGCTATGATTGTTTTATCTATATTTATCGGTGCTGAAAAAAGCATTACATTTAAAGATTTTATCAACGCTTTATTTAATTACAACGATGAAAATTTTAATGAAACAATTATTAGAAACATTAGAATACCTAGAATAATTGCTGACATAATGGTTGGTGCTTGTCTTGCTGTTGCAGGTGCAATAATGCAAGGTACAACTAAAAATCCAATGGCTGATTCTGGAATTATGGGTATTAGCTCTGGTTCAGTGTTTTCAATTATTATAATAATGGTTTTCTTTCCCAATATTTCTCGCTTAGGAAGAATTGGATTTTCATGTCTTGGCGCTTTAGTTGTAACTTTATTAATTTATACAGTTGCTTTTATTGGTAGAAAAGGTTTAAGCAGTGATCGAATGGTCTTATCTGGCATGGCTATTTCTACTTTATTTTCTTCAGTTACAACCGCTGTTGTTTTAAAAACAGGTCAATCTGGTGAAATGATGAAATATATGGCTGGTAGTGCTGCAAATACTATTTGGTTAGATATCTATGTCAGCTTACCATTCTTTATTGTCTCAATAGTTATTTCTATCGCCATATCTAGATCTTTAACAATTTTAAATCTTGGTGATGAAGTTTCAAAAGGCTTAGGTGGCAATGTCACATTGATAAAAACACTTTCGACATTAGTCGTATTAGTTTTATCTGCTATTGCTGTTGTAATAATAGGACCGGTCGGTTATGTAGGATTAATGGTTCCACATATTGTTAGACACATATGTGGTACTGATTATCGATATGTTATACCTAGTTGTGCACTTTTAGGAGCGGCATTTGTCTTGTTTGTAGACTTTATAGCTAAAAATATAATGCCTGGATTTGAATTCCCAATTGGATTATTAATTACTATAATCGGTGTTCCTTTCTTTATCTTCGCTTCGAGAAGAACAGACGAAAATACTTTTAATGGATGATAGCTTATGAAAAAAATTAAAACTAATAATCTCACTTCATTAAAACGCGGAATAATTATTAATATTCTTCTTTTCGTTCTACTATTAGTAATATTTCTAATTGGTTGCAATGTTGGTCAATACCACATGACGGTTTTAGAAGTATTTAAAACGTTAATTGGTAAAGGTGATAAATATTCTAATTTAGCTTTGTTCTCATTCCGTTTACCTCGTTTATGCTTAGCGTTACTTGTCGGTATTGGAATGGGTGTATCTGGTGTCGTAATGCAAAACCTATTACATAACGATTTAGCTTCACCTGGAACACTTGGAGTTTCTGATGGCTCAGGACTATTTGTAATCTTATACGTAGCATTAGTTAAATCTAATAACTCCAATCCATTAATGTTATCAATCTTGGCACTTATAGGCGGCTTTTTATCAGCTGCAATTATATTTATATTATCTTATAGAAAGAAAAAAAGCATTTCTCCAACACGTCTAATTATGACTGGCGTGGCTTGCAGTGCTGCCTATAGTGCAATCGGTACTATATTTATGTACTCGTTAGATAGAAACCAATTAGAATTCTTACAACGTTGGCAATCTGGGGAACTTTGGGGAACAGATTGGAACTACATTATAATTTTGTTTATTTGGCTCTCTGTTTTTGGAGGAGCAATATATGGTAAGTCATATACACTTAACGCTATAAATATTGGATACGATGTTGCAAAAGGAATAGGTGTTAATACCAAAAGAGATTTTGTAATATTGGCAATCGGAGCAATAGCCATAAGTAGTGCTTCTGTCGCTTTTGGTGGAAATTTCTTCTTCCTCGGTTTAATAGGTCCACATATTGCTAAAAAGCTCGTTGGTGTTGATACACGCGTTTTGTTCTTGGCTAGTGGTACTTGCTCGGCAATTATTATATTAGTTGCTGATATGTTGGTTATGGGCGTTGATGCATTTGCAAACATTCCAACAGGAATATTTGTTTCTATATTATCCGTCCCATATTTCATCTATTTGTTAATAAAAAAGGAGTAGCTATGGAAAATTGTATTATAACAAACGATTTAAAAGTTGCTTACGATGACTTTGTAGTCATTCCTGATTTTAATATAGAAATTAAAAAAGGTAAAATAACATCGATTATCGGTGCTAATGGTTGTGGTAAATCTACTGTTTTAAAAGCTATTGGCAGAATTATTAAAGCTGAAAGCGGAAATATAATCATTAATGATAAAGATATCTTTAAAATGAAAAATAAAGATATTGCTAAAGAAATGGCAATCTTACCACAAACACCTACTGCTCCAGGATCTATTACCTGTTTTGAATTAGTTT
>ERZ1106923.135-NODE-135-length-32962-cov-17.825478_pt1 | contig 32962 bp, 45 predicted proteins | sample MGYA00403657_ERZ1106923 | MGnify/ENA primary metagenome ERZ1106923 (study PRJEB35170, sample SAMEA104062425) | human gut metagenome | biome: human gut; feature: human-associated habitat; material: faeces | place: Denmark | collected 2012-06-19 ...
ATTCTACCCTTCCAAGGTAGAGGTCCGGGTTCAATTCCCGGTTAACGCATTTTTGACTCTTTCTTTTCGCCCTCCCAACACCCTCACGTCCTTGGTTTTGCTTCTCTTTGCAACAGGAAGCACACAATTGGGCTGGATGGGAAGAATGAAGGGAGTTTCATCACCTGTATTTGTGTTTCCTTTCCATACAAACTATTACACTCTAGATGAACGGTCTGTTTTTCCTTGCGTTGGTAATTCTAGCGGTTGCCGGTGGGGATCGTCGCTTGTTCGTGAGTGGTAGATTCTTCCTGCGTGATTACCTCCTTTGAGCCTAAAAACGGCACCGTCGTGAACGGAGTCAAGTTCCCCGTCGTCTTCACCTTTTCGGAGCAGGTCCAGCTCGGAGACGGCTGTGTCGCGTTCCTGAACGACTTCGGCGACGTCACGAGCGTGTGCACAAACGGCACTGGAATTGTGCTCAGCGAGACAAATGCTACGGTGTCCATTCCCGACAAGTACTATTACGGCAGCGCGTACTCCGTCTATTTCGAGAACTCTCCCTTCCTCGACATGAACAACGTTTCAATTCCTTTGCTGAAGGGGGAGTATTCGTTCACTATCAACAGTCCGCGTTTTTCGTGAGGTGTGATGCGTAGAGAAGGACAACGGTCCCATGTTCATCGGCATCGGTATTGGCATGGCTCTCATGCTGGTCATCATCTTCGTTGCCTAGTCGGGATCTGACGCTGGTCTGACGCGTAGTTTCATTTTAAAGTGCATGGTCAAGAGAAAGGAGGCCAAGGAGGCTGTGAAGGAGCAGCTGCCCACGACAGTGGAGAAGACTCAATAACCAAAGATATCGTAACTGGTACATCTTGCACTGTTTGTTCCACACGGCTGATCAACTAAGAAAGAATAATGCATTCACGCTGGTGGTTCCTTCTGTCCGTATTTCTGATTGCGCTGGCTCGATGTGAATCGCCCCGAACGAGACTCACGCGTAGGTGAAGACAGTGAACAGGAGTTGGAAGTGAGCATAGACCAGGCAATTTCAGAACCGTCGGAGTCGATACATGAGAATGGGATTGTCGACGTGGAGAAGCAAGACACTCTTTCCGACATCGTGGACTGCGGTTTTCCTCCACTCGGATCTGTAATGCCTAGACGTGTTCTTCCCGAACGGAACGTGCAAAGAGAACTTTGGGTACGTGTGTGTCCTTTTCTTCACTGTAGCAATCTTCAGGAGCTGAATACGGTGGAGAACTCATTGAAATGTAATGTGTGTGCACGCTATATCATTTTCAGACGTGGAATCGTTCCTCCATTGTTCGCAGCAGAAGTGCATCGACGAGCAGAAGCGTATTCTCGACGAACGGCTCGCCCTCGGAGACCCCGTTGCACAATACACCTACTCCGTCTTGTGAACTCGGGATTGGAGAGTGATTCGTAGCAAGAAGTACGGCGTGTACCACTACGAGAAGGACATCGTGGAGGCATATCTCTATTCCAGCTTTGCGTGCGACGGTGGCTGCGCGCTGGCGTGCATTTCCGAGGCAGCGCGCTACCAGACCGGCGAGTACAAGGAGGTGAATGGCAGCAGGATTCTCAACACCGTGTACCCGTCCTGGAAGGCGGTGTATGCGCGCAACTTCAGTCTCTTCGATGCCATCTACGAGAAGGTCGCTGCGGAGGTTGGCGACTCAGGACGCTGTTTACGACGTAGTGGCCCTCCGACCTGAGCTCAATTCGCTACGAAGTGGCGGATTACATCGACATCCTGAAGAACCAGCTGACCGCGGATGTGTACAAGGAGACGAAGCGAACCGTGTTCTTGGCGAGTAAGATATAGTCGTTGGGGTGATGGACAGAGAAGAGTCGCGATTTGAAGGCACTGATGAAACTGTTCGAGAACGTCGTTCTGTTTCTGTCCATTCACTCCCTAGGATCCGAAGGAACAGCACTTCATCGGATACATGTACTTGGAGGGAATCGATGTGGATCGCAATTACACCCTCGCCTATCGCTACTTCGACAACCTCACCAACCCCCTGTTCAATACCTCCTACCACGTGTTCGGCCGCGGCCTGGTGCACTACTACGGCCTCGGCCTCGAGCCCAACACCACCCTCGGTTGTTCTCTCATCCGCGAAGCGTCCTCCATGAATATGGCGATTCCAGTTTTCGCGTCGATTTGTTACTCCCTCCTAACCCGTAGCTACTACGACGGACTCTGCTACCTGAAGCGACGACAGTTCAAATCCGCACGAGACCAATTCGTGCGCTCCGCATTCATGCAGTTCGCACCCTCCATCGACATGCTCCTGGAAATGAAACGCATCGGGCTTGGCGGGAAGGAGGACATATCCGCCGACTCCTTCTTCGGCTCCGTGCTGCTGAGTCGACTCAAGGAGCACTTCATTTCCATTCCTTCCGTACGCTGCGTCACCTCCTCTTCCCCGTAGATGATCCGCGACGCGTACACCCGACACGACGCCGACCGCGCGCTTCTGTACACCTTGGTGGCGGTCGACATCAACGTGCCCTATTGGGGATCCCACTTTATTGACCTCTTCGAGAAGCATCTCTGGAGTGGGGAGCCCCCCGTTTTGGCGTGCACGGCGACCGAGGCGGACGCGCTGTATCGCCAGTTTATGGAGTTGTTGCTGTCGGTGTCGCCGAACAACGACCACGCGGTGGACGTGGCGGTGGCGCTATTGGAGGGAAATCACGGGTACACGCGGGATGCGGAGAAGGCGAGGGAGATGTTGGAAACGTCGAAGTCCAGCGATGCGTCGTTCTACTTGGGGTGGATGTGATTATGGCGGATGACGTGTAGCGTGCTGAGCCAGCAGGCGCAGTTTGGCAAGGAAAACATCGAGGTGAGCAAGATGAACTTGGACGACGCGAGTAGTGCCGCGATGGCGTGATCATCTGTAGTCGCCTCCAAGACGCACGTGACGGCGTCTCTGTTCTACCGCCTCCGATTGGTCGTCCGTTTCGTGTGGCCATTTCATTTATAGGGAAAGTGTCTGTGGAGGAAGGTGAGAGAGGGCAAATGGCGGGAGGTGTATTCCTCGATAGAGAAGCTGATGGTGCTGGACCACAGAGATCTCACGTATGACGAGAATTGCACCATCATGTGAGGATGGAGTCAGGAGGTCACGATTAGAACGCAAATCGAGAACAACATGAGTCTCGACAGCGTCTTGACCTTCCTGGAAGAGAGAGTCGAAGGCGAGGAGGCCATGAAGGACAAGATGGCGAGGATAAAGAAGATGATAAAGAAGACGAGGGAGGGGAACGCGAAGATCGACCTGGACCTGGAGGACGTTGACGACGAGTGAGGCACTGTAATCATTTATTGCCTGTTTCTTGTTCATGCGCGCAAAGGTGCCTATCGTAGCGGAGCATTCCTGTAGTCAACGAATAGGAAGGAAAGGGGTTGAAGCTGGTGAACTTTGAAGTGGAGCACGTTCCCCTCTACGAAGAGTGGTACAAGGACAAGGAACTGCTCGGTAGCGCGTCCACGTCGATTGGATTACGAGTTAGAGCTGACAGAGACGGAGCCCATGGATCACGATAGTCTTGTGACGAGTCAAGCCATGTACGCATACGACGACGATAGTCAGCGCAGTGTGGGCTTTGTTATGCGTAGAGATCGCGTTCTTGGTAACGGTGAAGGATGAAAACGGAAACGATAGTGAATGCAATTGCCTCGAGTGACGCGTAGAGTATATTGGAGACTGCTCGCTCTTCATTGACATCGTGGACGACGATGAGCGTTGCTTTGCGTGCATTCCGTAATGGGTAGGCGACATGGGAGAGTTCAACGTCATGATCGCGGACAAGGCGTATCGCCGTCACGGCTACGGCTACTACACGGTGATTCTGGTGATGATGTGGGCGGTGCGCTACGCCAAGCTGAAGGAGTTCTTCGTCAAGATCAAGAAGAACAACACGCCCTCCATAAAGATGTTTGAGAAGATCGGCTTCACCTTCTACCGCTACAACCGTCATTTTGACGAGAACGAGTACAGAATCAAGGTGACCAACGAGCTGAGCAAGAAGTGGTTCCAGGAGATCGGATTCCCCCTCAAAATGTACGCTGTTGCTTCCAACAAACAGACCCCATTTCACATCAAAGCTGCTATTGTACATCTTCCGTCAGCATCGAAAATAGCCTGTAGTTCTCCTCCACGCTCGCTGTATAGTACTGCGCGTTGCTCGCCTTCGCGCCCGTCGTGCACGTGATCACCTCCGGCTCGTCCTCGTCATAGTTGCCGTTGTAGTAGTTCAGCAGCGTGCTACACCTCACTCCGCCTCTCCGCGTCTACGAGAACATGGGCTCGTCCACACTGCTGTCTCCCAAACACACCACCAACTCGGGGTTCACCTTCTTCTCCTCCTTGTAGCGCGCCAGCAGCGTCTTCAGGATGTCGCCGCGATCGCCCAAGAAGCTGCGCACCTCCACCACGCCCACGTCGTGCACGACCTTCACCGACACGTCCTCCAGCAGCGCGCGCAACTCCTGCTCCAGCTTCTCCGCCATCGTCTTGCCAAAGTCGGGGTCGCTGTACTGGTAGTGGAATCGCACCACGTAGGGGTCGCTGTAGATAGTGGTACCGTTCGTGCGGAACATGTACTCGCGACACAGCTTGATTATCTCCTCGCCGTACGGCAACGCCTTCTTCCGGTACTCGGGCGACGGCGTCCACTCCGCGGCGTCGGGCTAACACTCACCTCACGCCGCCACACCTACCATACGCACCTTCAGACCGTTCACGGCGATCAGTCCGCAGTGCTTGAACGAGCCCAGCGTCTTCTCCATCACCATGCTCCCGCTCGAGCTGATGATCCACACCTGGTTCTGCGGGTCGTTGCACAGGCGCTGCAGCACGCGCGACATCGCGGGGTTCGGCGGCTGGTGCAGCACCCCGCGGAAATCGTCCTTCAGGTCGCGGTTGAAGCCCTCCTTCGAGCGCAGCGTGCCCCCGTAGTCCAGGATGAAGAACCGACGTGTGGTGCGTCGGTAGAAGTCCGCCACCTCGCTCAGCTACGCGTGACTCCCACTGGGCACGACCCACCACCAGGTGCGACCGAATCGAGTTCACCTCGTTCTCGCTCAGGTCCTCGCAGCCCGGCTCGCACACCGTCTCCACCTTCTGGCTGCAGAAATCCAGTAGGTTCTGAATCACCTGCGAGGACCAGAGACGACGCTCGCGCTGTTCGATGGAGTCGAGGTCGCGCTGCTGGCACACGCGCATCTCCTCGTTCGACATCTCCGTCGCGCGCTCCAGCTCGTTCACCATCGACTCCACGTTCCACGGATTCACCGCCAGTGCGCCGTTTAGGAACTCGTGCGCGTTGGTGAACTCGCTAACAATCACGATGCCGCCCTGCTTCTTCCGCGCCATCAGGAACTCCTGCGGGTGCAAGTTCAGGCCCTGCGCCAGCGCCGTGTTCAGGTAGATCTTCGCCACCCTCCACAGCGCCATGCGCTCCTCCACGGGGTAGAACGACCCGGTGAGCAGCCGCAGGTCCACCGACCCGGGGAAGTCGGCGTTGCACGTGTTCGCCGCCTCGCGCAGCTGGTTCTCGTAGATGCGGCTGCGCGTGACGGAGGCGGCCTGCGAGCGCTGGCGGTAGCACACCTGCACGAGACGATACACGCGCCCGTAGGCGGGGTTCTCCTTCAGGAAGCGGTGGAAGCCCTGGATCTTGTACCGGATGGCGTTGATCTGATAGAGTTCGTCCACGCCCGCGATCACGATGTGCCCCTCGTTCTCCGTGCACAGCTTCTGGTACAGCGCGTCCACCTGCGCGCTCTGCAGCACGGAGTTCACGTACTAAGGTGAAGTGGATGGTAAGAACGTACCTCGATGTCGAGACCGACGTGACTGATGTACACGCAGACGCTGCGACTGCCCCACTGCAGACACATGTTGGCGTTCTAGTCGTCATCGCCGCTGCGAGGAGCCACCTGCTGCACGTGCTGCGTCACGCCCAGGTGGCGACAGCACGAGGAGATGATGTGTCGCGCCGAGCTGTACGTGTGCGTGCCGATGAGGTCAGACGCCAGGATGCCGCGCAGCAGCGACGTGCGGAGCGGGAGCTGCCGGAAGATCTCGTAGGAGGGGAAGGGCAGGTGCAGGAAGAAGATGATCTTCAGCGAGTACTGCTCCGTGGACTGCGTGTACACGCTCCAGTCGTCGCTCGCCTGTCCCTCACACCCACCACACACACCTACCCCGTCGTACTCCGCCGGCTGGTCCTGACTTGACATAGCGTACAGCTGCTACGACTCAGGCCCTCGCCCAGCACTCACGCGCATGCGCTCGTCGTCCATGTCGTCCTCGATGTTGTCCACGAACGTCGGGCCCGGCGAGAACAGCGAGCTGCGGTCGTCCTCCTCGCCCAGCGACGACGGCGACTCCTCCGACGGCGAGAACGGCGACAGCGATGCCGACTCGCTGGGGGCTGCGTGGGAGCGCGGCGTAGCAAGACTGCCACTGACGTAGAGATTCGGCACTGCGGTGGGTGCGGGAGTGATGGAGTGGCTAGTCATGAGAACCATTGAACGCGCACACTTCCGGTTCATGTTCTCCATGTAGAGACGCAGGTCGCGCGGGAGAAGCATCAGCTGGTAGCCATTGATCCAAATAATGGGACTATTTCTGACACTGCGACCGGACACGCACTCGTCCTCCAGCACGCGCAGCTGCTGGCAGTACTTCAGGATCTCCTGCGCGAACACGTTGTTCACGCGACGATACGCGTTCTGGTAGGTGAGCGCGGTGGCCGTGTTCTTCTGCCAGGAGAAGGAGTCCTCGGCGTCGTCGTACACCATCGTGCAGCCGTGCAGCACGGGCGAAAGAATCGACTTGCAGTACCCGTTGTAGAACAGACTGTTCAGCTCCGTATCGAGGAAGATCGGCAGACAGTGCATCTTGAAGAGACGCTAGGGGTGACGTGGTGAGGGCGCCCCAACTTCTTTGATCTGCAGGATGTCGCTGGCGGTGTAGTCCTCGTTCTGGTTGAAGATGTCCTTCGTACGGAGGTATGTCAGCGCGCCGCACCACCACACCGAGTACTCGTCGGAGAGCGTCTTCTCGGAGAAGAGGTTCATGTTCTAGGGGTGAACGGCGAGATGCGCCCTCACCTCGTAATCCCACTTGATGTCCCAGCCCCCGTCCTCCAGACGAGACAGAATGACCGGCAGTCGATAGCTACGCGTCACGAGAGAAAGCAAAGGGAGACGCGACAATGAACACAGTACGCTTCTTTTGGGAGACCGGTGAAATCGGAGCCGTCTTCGTCGCGCTCAGGGTGGGGCACGAGCCGAATCCGTTTAACCTTGGCGTCAACGAGCGAAGCGGAGACTACTTGCACTTCAAGTACTCCGAGCTAGCGGCGCGCTTCACCAGAACTTCGTTGGATTCGCGGCACTCCTCCTGCGTGTACGAGTCGTAAACGTCGTTGATGACTGGGTTCCTTCGCTATAGATGAGTCGCCGGCACTGAGCACGCGTACGGAAGACAGTTGCAGTGTGTGAGTGTTTTCACGCGGTGTTTCCCACGAATCAAAGACGCCACCACTGTATTGCAAATATCTATCCCATCAGGAGCTCGCTATAACGTCCACTTATATGAAATCTTGATGTTCTTGGGCAGATAAATGGGATCGGACTTCCAAATGGGGTACCTGCGAACTAAGCGAAACGACAACGAAACTACTCTGTAGGAGTAGTGTGCAGCGGAATCGAGGATCCAGGACTAAAATAACCGAGTTGCGCGACTGATCCTGAAACGCGCACAGTAACTCCATGAGGAACTTCTGCCCTTACTTGGAATTCAACTTTGCAAAGATTCTTCCCGAAAGGAGACATAGAGAAGCAGATAATTGAATAAGTGGATCAGAAGGAGTTTCCCCAATTGATCATTGCTCTCTTTGTTATCGCTTTCTACGCCTTGATTGAATGTACTGGCGCTGCGGAATCCATTTGGGGGAAAAGAAGAAAAGCGGTCCAGATGGGGCTAGATGAGGATAGAACACTGCGGGCTGGCATGCCCACTCACAGTACACACCAACACGATAGGAGAAACGCGGATCCACTTCTCATTCCCAAACTCACGAATGGAAGTCGAGGTTTGTACTGCAGAACGTGTGCTCACGCCGTCAGGTATCTCCACCTCCCGAAAAGCCAGTCGATTCAAACCTCCATTTGCAGCCAAAGCGAACCCATCAGATTTCAGTGGGGTCCATTCGATTCGATTCATCGTGTAGCTACATCATGCGCCCATATCGTGCGTAAAGTACTCTCCGGACGGGAACTTGCTGGCTGTATCGTGTATCCACATTCCGACTCTGCATTCAAATTCTAGCTGCCGACAAGACGATCAGTATCCACGATACGAAGGACTACTCCTGTAAGTTCATCCTGGAGGGCCACGAGAAGGGAGTCAATGCCGTGGCGTGGTCTCCGGACTCCAAATACCTGGCTTCTTGCTCCGACGACAAGACCATTCGCATTTGGAACTGCGAGAAGGTGGGGAAATGCGCTGCTCTTCACTCTAGGGCACGTTCGTTCGGATCATCGGCGGCCTGTCGCACTTCCCCATCTGTCTCGCCTACAATCCACGGGGAACTCTGATTGCCTGCGGGTGCGTCGACAACCGGATCTACTTCTTCTCCATCTACACGCGCACGCTCGACCAAACCATATACGGCCACGCCAACACAATCACGAGCATGGCGTTCAACAACAGCGGCTCGCGACTCCTCACCTCCTCCGTCGACGGCTACTGGTCGTTTTCGTTGTGCACACTCACGTTCTAGTCGCATTTGGGACTGCGAGACGGGCAATTGCGTGCAGTCGCTCCGCTCCTCGCTCCAAAAGACGCCCATGTTCGTCTTGCCCTCTGCATTCACTCTAGACTGTCCTGCTGCTACTCCCCCAACAACCACTACGTGCTCCTATCTCTAGCGGACGCGCACATGTACCTGTGGTGTCTGAAGGACGACGCTGTGGAGAGAGCCTTCTCGGTCGGGGTGTGTGGGCGAGGTGACGACTAGGGCAGTCACGCGGTGAGCAAGTACATGTGCAACTGCGTCTTCTACGTGCGCGAGAAGCAGTTCTGCGTGACGGGGAGCGAGGACGGGAGAGTGGGTGTGTACGCCGTGGACGGAGGAGCGACGTCGATTCCCTGCGAGGAGAAGGACATCGTGCTGTGCGTGGATTGTCTGGATCGCGGAGTGATCGCCGCCGGCTCCATGGGGAGCAAGAATCTGGTTTCTATCTTCAGTTGCGAGTCTCCTGTTTCTTTCCACAAACACGTCACAAAGTCTCATTCTTCAAATCCTCCTCGATCTGAGCAATCTCCTCCGCCGAGCCCAACTCCAACTCACGCATGATTCTCGCCGTGATCGCCGCTGCGCGCTTCTTCCTCTCCGCATCGGGCAGGTTCTTCGCGTTCTCCTTCGTCTATCCCTCACCTCCTCTTCCCTCTCCTACCGCACGGCAGTCCGCCATCAGTCGCGAGAATCGCTCCATGTCCTCCTCTTCCTTCGTCTTCGCTACGCCTCACGCCACCCACACGCTCCCACGCATCGGCGGAAGCGAAGCCGCCACGTGACTCTCCGCGTCCTTCAGACGCACCTCCTCCGAGCTCGTGGCCTTCACCGTGGAGTCGATGCCCGCCACCTGATTCTACCAATGACACGCCTCTCCAGCACGAACGCAGAAAGCCTTGTGGTATTTCCAGTGCGCCTCCTGGCACTTCCTCGAGCAGTAGCTCGTGCACTTGCAGCGACCGCAGCGGAACATGCAACCCGTTTCCTTCTGAGCGTGAGGCGACGCAATCATCATCACCTTCGATTTGTGGCAGTTCTCGCACACATCGTAATTGACGCAGGAGGAGGCGACGGACTCCTCCACCACGCGCTCCGTGGTGCGGTGCTGCGTGGTGTCCATGTTATTCCACATCACGCACTCGAGGTCCTCGACGATTCTGGCGACTCCCTCCTTGTCCTGGCTTTTCCATGCTAGGGTTCGGAGAAAGCAACGGATCCTACTCAGGTAGGGGAGACGAAGATTGCAGGGGATGAACTCGTAGTGGTTGTCGATGCACCACTCCTTGAGCGCCGCCATGTTGTTCTTCGAACTAGAATGAAAGGAGAGCGGAACTCTCACTTCGGTGTGGTGATCTCACCGTAGGAGCAGGCCACAAGGCGCAGCTCATAGTCGTCGTTGCAGGTCTCGATAACCTCGTTCCAGTGACTCACCTTGCTCACCGCCAACTTCTACGTGTCAGCTCAACTCCGAAGCACAACGCTGAATGACGGACAGAGCAGGATGACGCCCTGGCAGCTCTTGTCCACGACCTTCCGGATGTCGTCGTCACTTAGCAGGGAATTATCGCCAGGACACATCGCAATCTCAATCTAACGGTCACAACAGATTCTGCAACGTAGTACAGAGGCTTTGTAGTACTTTGTGAAGATGGTCACAGCGTAACGGTCAAAAACGCCATTCTCGCACTTAATCTGTCTACGGAATCAGTGTTTGGAACTGTCAACCACGGTGCAGCTGGATGCTTGTAGTCAATGTCAAAGTAGCGGCTCAGTCCTATTCATGGAGCGTGGAGAGAATCCTCTACCTTCGAGAAGCGTCTTCTTTCCGCTCTTCCCCAAACCCAGGATAACGATTCGTGACTTCTGACTCATGAGAGAAACAATGGCGGAGAGAGTGCATTTGGTGCAGAAAACAAGAACTATGTGCTTTGCGCTGGTTGCTGCTCCTCCTTCTGATTCTGTTGCTTGTTCTTGCGATTCATCCGTTGCCTCCGCTTCTTGTTCCTCTTCTTGACCACCTTCAGCGCCATTTCCTCTCGCTTCTTCTTCATTTCCCTCCTCTTCTTGATGATCCGATTCACCATCTTGGCTTGTTGGAGCTCTACTCGTGATCACACCTCTCCAACCCAAACCCTTCTTGTGTTCAATATCCGACGAAAGGCAGCAGCGTGCAAACAGGTGGATTCCCTTTCCCTTTTCGCCATACTGGTCTTCTTGCGCCAGCTTCTCGACGACGTCAAGCGATTTGTACCATGTTATCCCGCTTTCCTCCGTCCTAGGAATGACGCGTTCTCGGTAACACGAACGCCACTACGCTAAAGCGTTCCCTCAGGATGGATTCGACGACTGAGGGGTCTTTGCACACCATAATGCACGCTGAGTCGTCAATCCAGTCAAACACCATGATCCCGTCGTTCTACTGTATTACGCTTCATGTGTACAACAACGTGGAAAAAGGCGACCAGATCCTTTGAGGCGAGTGGGTGGAGACAGGGTTTCGTGCACAGCGCGCAGTTCCCCTCGTTGCTACCAAACAGGAACAAGCAGTTCCCGATCACCGCTCCCTGCTTGGTGTACTCCCTTCCGACAAACAGCACCTTCTCCAGCTCGTCATCCACAACGGGACTGCCGACTTCAACGTCCATCGCAGAAACGATAATCCGAACGAATTGCCCTCTGCCGTGAGTTGGATTCTGAAACCGTGCTTCGGAATCGGTGGGACACCCCGCTTTTGAAAATCCGGTCGTTTTTTGACTGTATTTGAAAACCCGGTCGTTTTTTGACTGCTCGGGACAAAGGACGTTCTCGTCACTCACCGGATATTCCTTACTAGTCCTATTCGCATCTCTTCTTGCAGACACAACAGAGAATCATGTCGGATGTACGGTATGACCAGTATGGTGGCTCTATGGGCTACGCGCCGAGGGGTACGTGCATTGCAACGCGCGCTCAAGCAGTAGAGAAGGCGCAATCGATGTATGGCAACCGTGGTATGTCAAGTAGGGATCCGCTCCATTTCTGGTGATTGTGTAGTGCCGCGGTACAACGATACCCAAATGGGAAGTAGGCGGCGTCGATCCCTTCTCAGTGGCGTAGATGGTCCTTCGGGCAAGATGCAGGGACAGCAGGGCGTTCCCATGATGAACCAAAGTAGCGGAATGGATTGGCGAATTCCCTTTTAGTGCGCTCTGTACCCATGGGCAGTTCAAATCCCTCAGGTGATTCTCTCTTCTCTGTATTGATTCCTAGATCGGATGAAGACGATGGGCGTAATGGACGTACATACGGGTGAGTGTGCGGTGATGTGTAGGATGGGGATGGCTACTCGTACAACATGATGCAGGGAAATCGCGGTGTGGGTATGAACGGTATTTTCGTCAATTCTGAAATGATGGGTAGGAATGCAGCGCAATCAGCCCATGACGGAGAACGGACCGCAGTCCTTGTACTCCGTTTGCGCACCCCTTGATTCTAGGCGACCGAACATGATGGGCCATCAGGGAAGTGCCGGGAGCAAATCAACCCCCGATCCCATGCAGGATGAAATGAACGAGGCTCGGTTATTGTTTCCCCTCTCGTACTCTCTCATACGCAGCTATAAACTATCCTCCGGGCTCTTCGTGTCTCCCAAGAAGCAGGTCCAGTCCTTCAACTACGTGCTTCCCACTTCCTTCATTTTCCCGCGACCAGCCGTCACTGCTGAGCACATCAAGCTCTTCTCCGTACGATGTGGATTGTGTGTTTCAGAGTAGACGCTGCTGCTGCTGTACATCTTCTACTCCATGCCGAACGATCTGCTCCAGGTGATGCTGATGCTGATGATTGAGGGAGTAGTTGCTGGCGGCGCAGGAGCTGTACGGGAGAGAGTACGTCTTCCACAAGGTGAAGCAAACGTGGTATAAGAAGGAGAAGCAGTCTTCGAATTACGCGGTTGTGAATTGCTGCGAAGTCTTCGATATGGATAGTTGTACATTCGTTCCCTGCAAGGACGTTCACCGAATCATCGACGTGCTGTCGCTGAACGAACTGAATGAGTATGTGAAGGGAACGAAGTCCTAGTGCTTTGGAATGCGGTGTTTGTCGATCAAACGATGCGCTTACAGCAAATCCATAAAGTAATCGAGTCCCTGGCCCAGCTCCCAAATGGCAATTCCGCACTTCACCTTCCTCGCCAGAGCGATCCTCTCCTCCAAGAACTTCAGCGTCGGATAGTGAATCGTGTGCAGCTTCCCCTTCTCATCGACAAAGCTGGCTGTGAGGTATTCGCTCCAACCCTACCGAATCACGTGCTCTTTCTCTTTCAGGTATCTGATCTCCACGGTGTACCGCTTCAAGTCGTCTATAAGTGTAGGACCCGTGATCGCATCCATCCCATCGTATCCGTAGAAGGGGATGCCCATCAGCATGTGACTCACCATCTCCTTCTGTCGCTCCTTTCCAACGACGTGAGCGAAGTCCCTGATCGACCCTTTGAAATAGTGACATGAAGGCACACTCAAACACACTGGGTGGATATGCTCATGGGGGAATTGGGTCCCACCGCGCCTCGTCGTACCGAGTAGTCGTAGCTCATGATCACCACGTAATCGACACAGGAATTCAGTTCTGTTAAGAAGGCATCTCCATCCTGAATGGACTTCGCTACTGTTCATCTACGCGAGGCAAGAATACCCGATTCTGGGTGTGTCACGAGCACGATTTGCTTGTCGTTAAGCACTGAGCGCAACTCTCCCATGAGAGGGAGAATCGACTCTCCAAACCCGAGCTCAAATACAAACCCATCGAACGAATAGCGTTGGACCGCATCGACGAGGAGCCGTTTCATCTCCACCAAATCCTACGGTCGTCATCCACGAACCGCTCCTACTCTCTGCGAAAGACCGTTCGCTTCCCACACAATCCGGGGAACGATAAAGGGACACTTGCCCGCGCACTCGCTTCGCACCTCCTCCATCCACTTGCTGTCAATGTCATGTTCTCCGGCAAGAATGAGCGCTCCTGCAGAATTGCTATCCATGAACAAAACGACGCAAGCCAAACCGTCTGAATTGGAGCCAACAGGGACTGATGTGGGTGAACTTGCTGTGAAACTGTTTTGCTATTGTGTATCCATCTGCTGATGACTCCGCACAGAAAGAACCCACGACCATTCCAGGGAGTGACGAATCCAAGAACAGGCATGCTCTCCGTGAACTTCTCATTGGTTTGAGAGGAATAGCGGCTGTACTCATCAAGAATGGTTGTCTGCGTCACTTCTTCCGAAACAAGACCCCTTTCTTTGACCTATATATAATGTTCGTTTCTGAAGGAGAGGACCGTTTCGAAGGGATGGTCGTTTTCTCCGTTCTTCTCCATGTAGTCAAACGGGGCATACACGAGATTCCTCTTGCACTCTGTGCTGACAATCAGCACGCATAGAAGAATAAGGAAGCACGATGGCATCCTTCAACAAACAAAACATGAAACGCTATCCTAAAAACATGCGTCGTCTCCGCTTCTTCATCGCTTCCGCATCGATGTCCTTCGTCTCTTCCACTTTCCTGCTGTCTCGGTCATTCTTCCTCGTCGACTTCTTTTCCACCTTCACCTCCACAACGCTCACACTCTCCTCTTCCTCTTTCGTGGTGGATGAATCGTCAACAGCATCGCCCAGCACATCAGCGAGATCAGGATCAGGTTGCACTGGAGGAGGAGCACTCGGTTCCACAGCCTTCCTTCTGACGACGGGATACGCCTTCGATGCCATGACGTTCAAAAACGAATAGCAGGCAATTACCCACGCATCACTCACCACTCGACACGACGCTTCCGAATTCGTCACTTCCGCCAGCAGCGGTGTTTCTTCGCCTCGAGAGATGAAGTGAGTGACTTTCGGCGAGAAGGTCGGTTCGATGCTAATCATCAATCCCCCTCTTCAACTCAACCCTCCTCCCATCTCCGTGACCAGTCCATGGAGATAGCGGCTGTAGGGCTGTTCCTAGCCATCAGTGCGCTCCCCCAAACAAACATCGCCATGCAGGCAGTCGTCAAAGAACACCACACGGTTCGCCAGAACACGCGAACGAATCTGTCGAATCACCTCGCTGGTGGAGAAGGGGGGTTTCTCAGGAGTGTCTTTGAGAGGCATTTCAGGAGTGTCTTTGAGAGGCATTTCAGGAGTGTCTTTGAGAGGCTTTTCAGAAGACTTCTCCTTCACAACACCACCCTTCTTCACCTCCGAACTTTTCACCGCATCATAAAAGGCATGATGAATGGCGAGCAGCGCGTCGCGAATGATGGCCAGATCGTTCGCGTTCACAATGGGACCCACCTCGTCGAACACTATCCGTGACCCCCCACACGCTATCCAACTCTGCTTTCGCCGCTCCGCCTCGTCCAGCTTCGCACTCGTGATTCGGTCCAGACAGCGAGAAAACCGGCTCCAGAACAGGAACTTCGGCACCGTGATCACGTTCGACTGGTCCTTCCACACCGCCGCGCAGTCGTCCACCGCGATGCCCATGGTGTCGAAGCCCGGCAGCACGAACCGAATGTCCTTCGAGTCCTTCATGAAGTTGTCTTCCGTCTGGTTGACGCGGTTGTCGGGCACGTCGTTGCGCGCGATGATGCGACTCCCGAACAGCGTGTGGTCGGGGTCGAGTGCTTTGACGACTTCTTCGGCGTATTCGCGGATGCCGTTCTACGCATCACATGCTGATTCGGGCTGGACCGTGTACACAGATAACTCGAAATAGTTCGAGAGCTCCTTCAGAAAGGGAAGAACGTTGGGACGGAGGATGATCACGAAGGAGGTGAGGACGTCATTGCGATGGAAGGTGATTGCAGACCTGGAGGTGAAACAGCACTGTTTACACTACACGTTCGGAATGCCAAACTTGGTCGCCTCTAGACACCGCATATCTTCCGTCTGCTACGCATCACACGACTTCATCACAGAACACCTCCATCAGGGTATGGTCCAGATCGAACACCAGTCCCAGCTTTCGATTCTTCAGTAAACGGTTCTGCGTCTCAACGCGCTCGCTCTCTTCACATCACCCAACTCGCTCAATCCCAAACCATAAAAATCGTGATGCAGATACTGAACACAGCCATCCGAAGAAATGATGCGATGATAGTGCGCCAAGTCTTCCTCGGAGAAGCACTAGAGATGAAGGAAGCGAATCGATTCCACCTTCTGGCAGTTCAGACATACGTTGTACATCACAATCGCGTGCAGGCAGGAAGAGATGACAGCAATCGTCGCCTCCTCGTCTGTTCCGTCCACGACACTGTCCCCCTATTTGTTTGCAGTCAGTGCTCAACGCCTACGCGAACCACAAGTCGTTTGATCGTTCCCTCGATGGGGGAGCGAACTGGAGAGCGGAATCCGTTGTCCACGACGACGTATCCAATTTCCTCCGACTTGTACACCGGACTGCCTTCCTCCTTCAACCATATGCATTTCCCTCTACACGTCACCCGTTTTCGCTCGCACGACCTCTGGTCCGTCTTAATTGGCGTTTCCTTCTCGCTGTTCATCCGCCCGGAGAAAGGGAGCAATTCAGTGTGCCAACAAACACGCGGAGATACACGGTTGAAATACCTCAAAGCGCGAAAAAACAGTCTATAAACCGGATTCGGAATGCGCAATCTAGATTCCTCGTCCCGTTTAGTAGTTGAGAAGCGGCTGATAGAAACTCAACTTTCCGCCCATGCGTTCATAAAGCGGTAACATGCCTTCTTGGAGCACCATCGACTTCATCGTATTCTGCATGAGCATCACCTGCGAGAGGATGCCAGGACCGCCGGGCACCGGCGTCACATTGCCCGCAATGTTGCAACAGGTGTCGACATCCACACTGCCCGAAATGTCATCTACGCATCATCGCCGCGTCCATCTCCAACCGTGCGTCGCCGTCGCAGCGTACGTGGGACCCATATCGATGACGGTGCATTCAGGCTTCAGCCACTCGCCCTTGATCTTCATGGGAGTTCCCTGCGCCGAAATGACGTAGTCGGACTACCCCTCACTCTCCGCACCAACGCCTACATCCTTCAGCAGACTGGGCGTGATATCGGAGTGACTGTGAGAGAGCTGGCAAGTCATGTCCTTGTGACTCAACAGCAGCGCAATAGGAAGACCGACGTTGTTGCTGCAACCAATCACCGTCGCCTTCTTCTTTTCTAAGGGAAGCTTGTAGGAGTGCGCGTTAAGAACCTCATGTCCACCACGACCAGGATATCTCAATAAAACACAAAGTGGCAAGCGCAGTAGATGGGAAATTGACCATCTACCTCTTATCCACACACACCAAACCTACGTTGTAGTAATGAATGTCCTCGTCGAGACCTCTCTCGTTCGCTCTTCTCTTCATCTCTCCCAGAGCCACGAGACGACCCTCGTTCATGGAGCAGCAGCCGTCGACGTCCTTGATGGGGGAAATCGCGTTCAGCACCGCATTCTCGTCGATCGAAGCTACGCGTGACCCACGACCGCCTCACCTACCGGGCAGAGGACAGCTGACCATGATTCCGTGAATGGAACGATCCTTGTTGAGCTGGTGGATCTTGTCTTGCACCTCCTCCGTTTTACAGGAGGAATCGAACTTGATTTCGTGGAGATCCACACCGCAGCGCAAAGCCAACTCCTTCTTCTTCTGAATGAAACGCTCAGCATCAGCATTGTAACCAAAACGGATCAGCGCTAAACTGGGAACGACACCAGTCTCCTCCTTGATGTGGCGCAGACGCAGCGCGGTCTTCTCCGTGATCTTGTCGCAAATCCTCCAGCTATCAAGGATACGGGTCGAGTAGGCGCACTTAATGAGACGTTGGGCTCTGAGAACAGACATGGAGCGAGTATCAAGAGAAAAAAAGTGACCTTTCCTTCGCCCTTGAGAGGTCACTGCCGGGTCACTGCCCGAAACGACCTCTCCGTTCTTTGGATACGCTCCCAATTCGGGGTGGCTTCACCCTGAATCGTGCGCATTCGCCGCGGATTTCGTTATGCGACAACCTGAGAGCGTTTCGAGATGATGACATCCGTCTTCGTTCCTTCGCATCGCATTCGGTAGACATCAACAAATGCAGTGGATTTGTGAATGAAAACGCGTCCCTTGTCCATTTCACTCCTCCCCCTCCTGTTTCTCCAATACACTCTCGTATTCAAATGCACGCCATTTCCCATTTTGATAACCGATTTGCGTTCGGAATGGACTGAAATCAAACCGTGGTGGGGCGGAATATTCGTTCAGATCACTAATAGTCGCCATCGCGAAGTACCCCAGGGGTCGACCACTCGTTATTCCTCGCTCGGTTTCTCTCAGAAAAGAGGTTATTAATCGATACTTTTGCGATGTCCACCGCCGCTAAGTCTGCTGTATGTGAATTGTGCTAGTTCGGGTGTCGTTGCGTCTCTGTTGGGATCGTTCCCCGCTTACCGTCGTTTAGAAGAAGTCCACGGATAACATTAACAACAAGCTCCAGCTCGTCTCTAGAAGCGGAAAGTTCCAGCTTGGTTACAAGTCTGTCCTGAAGTGCATCCGCAGTGGAAAGGGTAGTGTTCTGTACGTGTCCTTAGGCGTAGCCAAGCTCATTCTCGTCGCCAACAACTGCTCTCCTCTGAGAAAGTCCGAGATTGAGTACTACGCCATGCTCACCAAGACCACCGTGCACCACTACCAGGGTAACTGCATCGACCTCGGTACCGGTTGCGGTAAGTACTTCGGTGTGTCTGCCGTCGCCATCACCGACGCTGGTGACTCTGATATTCTTCGTACTTTCGAGAACTAAGGATGACGGATGACGACCTCTTTCATCATGTCCTCTTTCTTCCACACACGTGTTTCCCACACTATTGTTTCTCTTGTTTTCAATACCATGTCTGTATGCTGAAGATGGCTTAGCATGATCGGCGTAGACGGCAGAGAAGGATAGTGCGCAGGGGAAGACGACGAATGGCCCCACAGAGGGAAACAATCCCGCCAAGTCCGTGAAGAGAGTGAGATGTCATTGCATGTGTTTTACGCGCAGGAAGGAGAGTCCACAGAGGATGCTGCTTCCGCGAAGAAATCGCACACAACCTATTACAGTCCCGACGGAACCGAACGCAAATTCATCGAAGCGCGCGACCGCAAACTCGATCTCGATCGCGAAGTGGGCAAAGTGAAGGTGGAGTCGCGCGTTCGGCTCTCAGAAGTAGGTGATCACCGACGCATCCAAAGAAAGCGAGGCGGGCGGCTTCTGGTGCGATGTCTGCAAGTGCAGTCTGAAGGACAGTAAAGCGTGGCTGGACCACATCAACGGACGTAAGCGTATGGAACGGTACTACAGAGCGTGATGGATAGATCAACACCATCTCGGTAATGTGGTGCGCGTGGAGCGGGTGACTGCGACGGAGGTGAAGAAGAAGTTTGATGCGTTGAAGAAGGGCACGACCAAGGTGTCTGCGAAGGATCGTATGGCTTCCATTTGAGGCTGATTGGTAGTGTATCTGAAGGAAAGAGAAGAGCGACTGAAGCGGCAACAGGAAGAGAAGGAGAAGGAGGAAGAGAAGGAAGAGGACGACGAAGAGACGCAGAAGATGAAGGAACTCATGGGCTTTGGCGGCTTTGGAACGTCAAAGAAGAAGTTATGGCCTTGTTGCAACAAACACGCTCATCTACCGCTATCGGCAGCGCAAATAGGAACAGCAGTCAAATCCGGCTCCTTTTCCAGCTCTGCCATGAAAATGCGATACATCTGCAGCATAGACGACCCGCTCTTCGAGTTCCACTCCTCCACGTACTTCTTTCGCAACGCCGACCTAATCGTCACTTCTCGCTTCAAGGACCACTCAGGATGGGGAATGTCCACGACAAATCCACGCGAAATGACGCCAAAGTAGTAGCCTCTCCGAATCAGGTGGTGGAGCCACGTGATCTTGTTGAACCCGTAATTCACGAACCGTTCGTCGAATGCTGGCAGGGACGCCGATTTCTTCACCATCACGTAGGGCTCCTGGATGTAGTTGAACCAGCACGGAACCAGCGAGTAATGATACGGACAGTCCGACAGAAACCACCGTTCATACAAGTAGTTCTACTGCTCATCTCGCCTGCACGCGTCTACGTGTGTTGACTTGTTCTCGCGGTACAGGAAACACGTCTTGTTCTTGATGCACTGAATCAACTCCGGTTTGGTACGCGGCAGCATCGGCATGACTCTACGCGTAATATACGAACACTGACACCACTTCTGCACGCAGTCCTCGATCGATTTGCACTCCGGCTTCTTCACTTCGAATGCAGGAATGATGCCGGCAAAGTAGTCATCCTGCAGCACGAACTCGGGAAGGGACTTTAGGACGTCGTACAGGCCGAAGGAGGGCCACATGTCCATGTCCGACATGAAGAAATGGGACGTCTTTGCATGTTGAATCGCCATGTTGCGGAGCTCGTTGATGGGATAGGGCGCGCCATTTGACTTCACTTTGAGGACGATGGAAACACGGTCTTCCAGGCCGAAATCGCGCCTCAGGTCGTTGTAGTACTCCCAGTCTTCTTTCCTCAGATACAGTGCAATGCTCATGGGACTAGTCCGTTAACCCCCGATTCAAACGCAACCCCGTCCATCTCTCCTTCAAATGAACCAAATAGAACAGTCGCTCCATGCTACGCCGTGAGAAAGAGCGATTGTCCCTACGTTGTCTGGGACACGTACGTGACGTCGTATGCGGGAACGGGAGTGTTCAGTAGTCGTCGTTTGGGCTGCACGTGCTCACCACTTCTCCTCTCAGGCGGAAAACGAAAGGACAATGACGACGCTAAAACGACAAAAACAGCGATGCTACGCACGTAACGGCAACTCCGCGTCCACTACATGCACAATACTAAGACGGAAAACAGTAGAGGCACACGCATGGAACTGCTTTGTGAGAACGAAACGCCGTCGAAAATCAGGACTGCTTTTGGAACAAACACACCAAAGCTCAATGACGTCTCCTCATAATATAAATACCACCCGCAACTACGACTCAACCCACTCCGCCATTCCTACTCAATCCGAGAAGAAGGGACACCATCGTCACCGTCCACACCACCTTCGACTTCTTCTCCTCCGGATACTTGGGAACACATATATCTTCAAAAACTGCGCACTCGAACACGACGCGGAACAGATTGTCCTTTCCGCTCTTGTTCACCAGCAGCGGCAGCTCCAAATCGTACTTGTTCACGAACGCCGAGCACTCCTTGCAGATCTCCGTCTCCGAGAACACCTACGCCTCACTCTCCCGACATCATCGCCCACCGTCGATTCCGGCAGCAGGTCGCCCTTACTCGCAATAAACAGCACCTTCATGTCCCTCGGAAGACGCTTCTGCAGGTCGATGACGTACTGCAGAGACTCTCGCTTCGTCACGTCGAACACCAAACACGCGATGTCACAGGCGTCCAAGTGCTGCGCCAGCACGTCCTCCACACACTCCACCGGCACCTCCGTGATGATCAGCGTCTTCTCCTCGCTCTTCTCCTTCCGCCCCACCACGGGCGCCACCACCGTCGCCAGCTCCAGCGTGGGAACGTAGGTAGTGGAGTTGGAGCAGCGCAGCAGGCGCGCGAGCAGCGTCGACTACCCATCACGCCCACGCCCACCACTCACCTTGCCCACGCCCTTGTCGCCGAACATGAAGGCGTGCGCCACGTTGCGTCGCAGCATGTTGCGCTTCTCCCAGTCCACCTGGCGCGGCTGCGTGACCGTGAACAGCAGCGAGATGTCGTCCGAGTACCCCAGGAACACGAGCGTCTGCAGCGTCAGGTCCGGCGCGATGTGCAGCATCAGAATCCACTCCGACACCCACCCCGTCAGCGTCAGGTCGTTGTTCTCGTTGCTGTAGCAGTTCCGCGGACACGTCGGGTTCATGCTATGGATCAGCAAGAACCACTGAACGCACAAGACGTGGTGCTCCTTGCGCAGCTGCGTCCACAGCGGCATTGCGTCCTCGATCGGCGCGAAGACGGAATTCAGCTCCTTTTCGGTCAGCACGCCCGTCTTGTTGACGTCGTACGTCTTGAACAACTACGCCTCACGTCTCGCCCTCTCGCCCACCGTGATGAGATAGATTCGCCCCTCCGACGTGAATTCCACACTTTGTCCCGATTTCAGCTTCAGCTTCGGCAGCGGCGCCATGTACTCCAGATCGTTGGAGTAACTATCCCTCACACGTCCGACACACCCCCACTTGAACTTGCGCAGCGCCAGCCACACCGTCTCCGTGTTCTCCTTCTGCGCGTACATGTCCATCAGGTGCAGGAAGCCCTCCTCTGTGATGCCCTGACTGTACCGGTCCACGAACGCGTCGCCGCCCTGCTTGCGCAGCATCTCCTTCAGTCTCGCGATGTTCTCGCTGGTCAGGGTCGAGCCGTAGCAGAAATACTGCCGATTAGTGGAATGGAGAAAACGTACCTGGAATTCCGCCAGTTCGTCGTCGCTGAGATAGAGGCTGTGCGAGCGGTTGAAAATGCGGAAGATGCGGCGGAGAATGCACTTGACGGGGTCGCGGAGGCACTGGGAGTGAGGGCGCGTGATCATCGGTACATTCTTTGAGCGGTCGTAGAGAGGGGAGGAGGGGTAGTTGTACGAGCGGTCCGCGTAGAATATGATGTCGCTCAGGTTGTTCAGCGTCTTGGCGGAGCACTTCAAGCACGTCTCCACGAACTAGGATGAAACGGAAGCGCATGTACGTACATCGTATTCGTTGAGGATGCGGTTGAAGAGGGCGTCGATCGCCTTCATCGACTCCGACTCGGGATTCTCCTCCGCATCCACTTTGTTTGCCACAACAATGACAGGGATCTGTACGTCAATCGAATAGTGTGCTGCTCACCTTAGGAGCCATGCGCTGCACCAAGGGCATCCACTTCGTGAAGATCGAGTCATCGTTCTCGTAGTTCTCTCCGTCCATGACGAGGACGATCACGTCTGCCTATCTGTAAGGAGCAGGAGGAGGAAGGAACGCATTTCACCATATCCTGTCTCTTCATTTCGTCTTCCACTGCCGCTACACGTAACTTACAAAATGGAATTGGATACACGACGTGTCACGGAAAACGAGAGAGGTCAGATTCTTTGCATAGCCGCGCGGAATGAAGACGTCTTCTACGCAGTTGGGGAGATTCTCGACGTATTCGTTGCAATTGATGGAGTTGATAATCGAGGATTTCCCACTCTTGGCTATTCTGTCAGAGTTTGAAGCGATTCTCTCTACAGTCTCCTATAAACACAACTGTTGCTTGGTCGCTCATTCTCCGGTCCTCAACAATGTGGCTTTCGGAAGGAGGTGTGAATTCCAGAAATTGGGGGTTGGGTGGAGTGGAATTGGGGGCGGTTTTTGGAATTGAGCGAGGATTGCGTTATGCAGTGAGGGGAGTTGTTTGCGAGTGAAAGAAAGAGGAATGAAAGAAAAGGGTAGAATTGTTACTGCTTGATTTGGTTCACATAGAATTGGAGAGGACCAATGTCTATGTGTGATGGGGAGAATGCTCGAAGCACTGTGTGCTCGTATGTCGTACTTGTATCGGAAGGCGCCATCAGGAAGAGAAACACATCGGAGATTCGGCATATCTACACTTCAATTCATCCGTGGTGAGGATCACTTTCAAAGATGATGTGACGTGGCTCAGATAACGAACAACCATATTCATTGGTATTCGGGAGATACTCCGTAATGAGTGTGGTGAGTTTGGGCAAGTCTAGTCCGTCAATTCATTCGACGAGAATCACTTCGCATAATCAGTGTGGTTGAAGCATCACCATTGAACTCGATTGCACCCCAACCCAACTGAATGGTAATCAATTCAGGCAAGTCTATTCAATCACTTACATCACAATCAATCACTCTCAAACACTACACGAGAACAATCACTGAATGCCCTTTCACCAAAGGTAAGTATTCTGAGAGAAGGCATGTCTAGTCATTACTCATTATGAGATAGAATACTCTTCAACTCCAATGAAGCATAATAGAAATTGTAACTCCTTTCATCCATGATTCCAATCTCGATCACTTCCAACGCATCCACATTCTCAATCTCACACACAGAGTAATCAGAGAAGGAATAACGACCCATCTTCAACTCCCTCAACTTGGGACAGTTCTTCACATAGAAATGACGGTTTGAATTATTACCATAACTAGTATTATGCTGAGTGAAACTGCTCATCCCAACCACCACACTCTGCAACTCACTCAATCCAATCAACTTCACTTCCTTTACAAACTCAAAACAGTCATTTCCGATCTCAATGCGCTTCAACTCCTTCAGTTTACTCAAATCCATCACATTGATACTCTCTCTATTGCAGCAATACGATGACACAACTACTTCAGTGACAGACTTACTCAACGCCTGCCACTCCATCCCTGAATGAATAGTCACTATCAACTCCTCCACCTCATTCCTGTGATTCCACAACGAATTCTCTTCTCTCCCCTTCACATACCAACCACCAAACAACTCCACACTGTCCCTCAACCCTCCATCCACCCACTCACATTCATTCTTCGCCGCTCCACTATCCATATCAATCAAGTTTCCCATTCCATGCCGCACATAGCATTCTTTTGATGCGTCATACACATAACCACCCTCATACACAGGTCGACGATTCAGTACACTCACATTCTCTTCACCCTTTATCACTTCGTATTCAATCATCTCATTCTCGGTCTCGAACTCTTGAAGAATCTGGAACAACTCGTCGTTCCTCCACACACCATGAACCAACACACGACCGCTCTCCTCATCGTACGCATATCCCTCTCCCTCTCTCCTCAGTGACTCTTCATTATCGTAACCACCTCGATACACAACACGATTCTCTTCACCTCTCCGAATGATCATCCTCGCCTTCCCCTTCCAGTTCTCCACATAACGCCGCTCATCCCGACTCAATATACTCTCCCAACTCTCCTTCCTCAATGCTCTCCCCTTCTCAAACACCGTGAATCCACCCACTTTATTCCCGTTATCTTCCTTCCAATGCATTCTCAGCACTCCCTTGCGAAACAAACGACAATCGCCACTCCTCCCTTCTTTCACCACGTACTCGTCACTGTGCGTTCCCTGAAACGTTGTTATCTCCACTTCACCACCCTTTACGTTCCTTCTCACACATCCAGCGGAACAGTATCCTTCCAGCATTACAGCTTTGATTTCATCTTCTATACATTGCCTCTTTTCTATAGTCTCCGTATCCAGTTGCCCCATGAGGCCGATTATGAGCAACAAGTGTTCAGTGAATCTCCAACCACTTCTTCTTTACACTATCAGTGAATGCCCTACACACACCCTCTCAGTGCATTCATAACAAACACACACCACGCGCCTTAATATCTGTAGTTGTCTCCCTTGTAAGGGCCCGCAACAGGAACGCCGATGTAGTCCGCCTGCTCCTGCGTCAGCTCGGTCAGCTCGCAGCCCAGCTTCTCCAAGTGCAGACGCGCCACCATCTCGTCGAGCTCCTTGGGGAGCGTGTACAGACGGCCGCGCTCGTACTTCTTCTCCTTCTGGTTGTCCCAGAGCGCGATCTGCGCCAGCACCTGGTTGGTGAAGGAGTTGCTCATCACGAAGGACGGATGGCCCGTGGCGCAGCCCAGGTTCACCAGTCTGCCCTCGGCGAGGATGATCACGCCGTGACCGTCGGGGAACACGAAGCGGTCCACCTGCGGCTTGATGTTGTCTCTCTTCACGTCCTTCATCGCGTACAGACCCGCCATGTCGATCTCGTTGTCGAAGTGGCCGATGTTGCACACGATCGCGTTGTTCTTCATGTGCTTCATGTCCTCCGCCATGATGATGTTCTTGTTGCCCGTGCACGTCACGAAGATGTCGATCTCGCTCACCACCGAGCTCAGACGCACCACGCGCAGACCGTGCATGTACGCCTGCAGCGCGCAGATGGGGTCCACCTCCGTCACGCAGACGATGGCGCCCGCAGCCACCATGGCCTCCGCGCAGCCCTTGCCCACGTCACCGTAGCCGCAGACCAGCACGCGCTTGCCGGCGATCATCACGTCGGTGGCGCGCATGATACCGTCGGGCAGCGAGTGGCGGCAGCCGTAGATGTTGTCGAACTTGGACTTGGTGACCGAGTCGTTCACGTTGATGGCGGGGAACAGCAGCGAGTGCTCCTTCTCCATCTGGTACAGACGGAGCACGCCCGTGGTGGTCTCCTCCGACACGCCGAGGCACTTCTCCGCGATCGATCTCCACAGGTGGCAGTTCTTGGGGATCTCGCGGCGGAGGAGAGCGAGCAGGCACTTGAAGTCCTCTCCGGAGACGGCGTCGGGATCGGGAAGCGTTCCGTCCTTCTCGTAGAGAGCCTCCCACTTCGCTCCCTCGTGGATCATCAGGGTCATGTCACCGCCGTCGTCCACGATGAGATCGGGGCCGCAAACGCCACCATCGGCAGTGGGCCACATCACAGCCTTCAGAGTGCACTCCCAGTACTCGGGGAGAGACTCGCCCTTCCAGGCGTAGACGGCAGCGGACTTCGCGGCGACAATGGCGGCAGCAGCGTGGTCCTGGGTGCTGAAGATGTTGCAAGAGCACCATCTGAGGGAGGCACCGCAAGCCTTCAGCGTCTCGATGAGAACGGCAGTCTGGACGGTCATGTGCAGAGAGCCGCTGATACGAGCACCAGCGAGTCTTCCGGCGTACTTCTGACGACAGGCCATCAGACCGGGCATCTCATACTCGGAAAGCGTGAGATCCTTTCTTCCCCACTCAGCAAGGGACATATCAGCAACCTACGCCGTCACCGAGCGGGAATCGAAACGCCTACCTTGTAATCGTTATCGTTCTGCATGCTTCCAACGGAATTCTGTGGCTCCGTGGAACGCAAATACGAAGGCGAAAAACGGGCCGATTTTGAACAAACAGCGCTACGCTTGCACGCTCTCCACCCTTTTCAAAAAGTGCGTCTCGTTCTTTATATATACAGCTATCCAACAAGGTTTGTCCGGCAAACGGTATGTGTGCAGCGTCTGCGGATGGAGGCGAATCCACTCCTCGTCCTCCTTCTTCACCACCTCGCTCGCGATGTACATCTGTCCCGACGCGATTTTCGCGATGCTCGGGTCCGATGCCGAGGGATTCGAGCGGATGTTGTGCAGCGCCTGGTCTACCACTCACACACCTCGCTCTCGCCTACCCTTGCTCCACAGACTCACGTACAGCTGGCTCGTCGACGGAATGCAGTAGGGGTCCATTTCCCGCGGTTCTGCGCAAATCCACCCCGTGGTGGAGACGGCGCTCTTGTCCTGCACGATCGCCGCCAGCGTCTGCGCCGACACCCGCAGCCAGGTGCCGTCCGCCGTGTAGATGATCTGCTCCACCTCGAACTCGCTGCCCTTGGGGATGGTGGGTCCCTGCGGGATGGCGAGCGACGGCGCCTTGCGGAAGCCTGTGCGTCAGACCGGCGTGCGGAGCCTACAGCAGTCCTTGATGGCGACGTAGGAGGAGTTGGTCTTGCTGGGCGCCGTGACGGTGTTGAGGGGCTTGTCGATGAGCTCGTCCATGAAGACTACAGTGAAGCGAGAGAGTGATGGGTACTCGACGTGTTGCGGCGACGACGGATGTTAAAGTGCTCCAGCATGCGCACCGCGCCGTCCATGTGCATCGTGCCCTGCGACTCGTACCGCATCCACGCCAGCATCGACGCCTGCTTCGCCGTGTAGCGCTTCTCCGGGTCCACCACCAGCAGCTTGCAGATGAAGTCCTTCGCGTCCTGGCTCACGTGGTCCCACTCGGGCGACGGGAACTCGAACTTCCCGCGCAGGATCTGTCGGTACATCAGCACGTCGTTGTCCGACGAGAACGGCGGGTACCCGCACAGACTACGCCTCACGCCTCTCCGCCGCGCCTACAGGATGTATGTGATCACGCCGATCGCCCAGATGTCCACGGGCGGTCCGTACACCTGGCCCTTCATGATCTCGGGCGCGAGGTACCCGGGCGTGCCGCACGAGGTCGAGAGACCGCTCATCGCGTGCGTCTAGTGATCACCATGATGATCAAGAACCACCTCACGCGCGAAGCCGAAGTCGGCGATCTTGATGTTGGTGTAGTCCTGTTTGTTCTTCAGCAGGATGTTCTCCGGCTTCAGGTCGCGGTGCACGATGCCGCGGTCGTGGCAGTAGGCGATGGTGTACAGCAGCGTGCGCACGACCGTCTGCGCCTCCCTCTCGGAGTAGCTCGCCTTGCTGACGATGGCGTCGAAGAGCTCGCCGCCCGAGCACAGCTCCTGCACCACGTAGTAGTAGTCGTTGTCCTGGTAGAAGCCCTTGATGCACACCACGTTGGGGTGCTGGCGCAGCAGCGACATGATCGAGACCTCCCGCTACACAGGGTGAGAGGTGGCATGGGACAGAGCAACGTACGTTCAGCGACACGGTGTCGTCTCCCGAGAGCTGCGACTTGGTGATCACTTTGATGGCGACGTCTTCGCCCGTCTTGCGGTCCGTCGCCAGCTTCACCACGCTGTACGTGCCCGAGCCGATCGCGTTCTTCATCTTGTAGAGCTGGTTGATGTCCGCCTTGATGGCGCACGCGTTGGCCTTCACGCCCGTGTTGTTGTCGTCTAGGGTGGAGACAGATGCGCGCATCTACCCTCGTCCTCTACAACGAAGTTGAACAGCTCCAGCACGCTGTTGACGTAGCTGTCCATCGACTCCGAAAAGAGATCCAGCTTCGCCGCGCGCACCTTGTTGATCGCGTCCGCAACGCTATCAGTCAGCGCGGGAAGGAAGACACGTACTACTGGTACTGCACCTTGGCCTTGGACGAGGGGAGGTCCATGGCGATGGTCTCGATTTCGCGAAGGAAGGCGCGCAAATCCTTGACATTGTCGCAGAGCTCCATTCGCTTCAGGATGAAGCCCAGCTGCGGGTCCACCTCCTCCTACACGTCACACATGCGCATAGAATCGACGGCAATCTCGCCCGAGATGGGACTGTTTTCCGTGCCGCTCTCGTTCTGCAGATAGAGCGTTTTCGCGTCCTCGATCGCGGCCTTCCAGGATTTCCGCTCAAGAACCGTCTCGAATGCAAACCAGTACACCTTCTTGTTGTTCTACCGCATTATCGCTCCTTAAAACTGCCGACTAATGTGATGGAAAGGCAGTGCGGCTTATCTATGTTGTACTCGCAATCTTCCACGCTGGCAATATCTTTGAGGGAAATGTATCCGTCACACGCTCCGCCTTCCTCGCTGTACCATTTTAGCTCGCACTCCCTCAACTCTAGATAGCGGCGAGACCACTTCTTACGGAAGGTCGACTAACAGCATGAGTACTACCGTAATTGGGCGAACCTGTTTTTCCAAATAGCCGCTCTTCAACAGTTTGTTCGTCATTTCAACCATTTGCGGAGATAACAAACACTGAAGTGTGGGCGAGGAAGGGCGCCATTTCGCACCGATTCCCGTTTCAGTCGAGCAGATTCGATTCGTTCTTTGCGTTTCTTCACGGGAGTATTCGTGCGAAATCACGCGGAGACAGCAGCACAACGTATTCCCACGCAAAGACGCGTGTCCAACAGACAATGAGCAGAGAAACGAAAAGAAATGGAACAGGAATTACAGTTTGGCAGCGAGAGCGCGTATCCTCGCCTCGAAGGCTCCGTTGCAAATGGCAGACTGATGCGTGTAGAACGGGTTCATAATGCACTACAATGAATGTACGTATTGAAGCACTACTCGTGTGTACTCCTCCTGCACTCCGAGGAAGAAACGCCGAATCCGCTCGTCACTCTCATTCTGGTGAAGTAGCATGAAGCAACTGTGTACCGCATGAAGGAATCAACGGGTGTGGAGAGACCAAACGCAAAGGATATTGCCCGGTGTCAGGGAGGCGGAAACGAGGTATCCGTTCGATTTGTCGATTACTCCGAGATATCTAAAGCGTGACGCCGCACTACAACCATCCCACTGCGCATTGGAAGTCTTGCGCTTTTCGTCGATCACATCCAGCGCAGAGTACAAAATGAACTCGGAGAGGTGCGGAGTCGTTTCCGTCTACGCGATCAGCGATAGGTGCTCCAATACGAACATTCTCCTTGCTGATGCCTATAGAAAGAAGGGGCTCGTCGTTGGAAAAGATCACAAACCGAACAGGAGAAGCCATAGTAATTCTGTGAAGAGACAGATCATCATGGGCAATGACGGAGGCACGAAGGCGTTAATGAAGAAGTACTCCCGATGGGGAGTGAAGAAGGAGGTGGCGCATTACGAGCCGGAGGAGGTGATTCAAGGAAAGTGGTCCACGTGCGCCTTGTCAGGAGAAGCGCTACAAAGTCCAGTATGGATTCTGCGCGTTGGTGAGGACTAGGTCTGTGCTTGCGAGTTGGGCTATCTCTTCAACAAGGAGGCCGTGATCCAAGCCATTATAGACAAGAAAATGCCCAAAGCCTTTGCCCACATTCGGAAGTTGAAGGACGTGGTCGATTTGCACCTGGCCGTCAATCCGGACTACTCGCCGAAGTACACGGGCAACTCCGCCAACTACTGGCAACAGGACATTCTGGGCGGAAAGTACATTTGCCCCATCACGAAGGAGGTGATTGGCGGCAAGACGCGATTCTGTTATCTGCGAACCTGTGGGTGTGTTATGGCCGAGAAGGCCATCAAGGAAATCCCGTCATCCACGTGCTTGGTGTGCGGCAAGCCGTTCACTGAAGACGACGTAATCATTATAAATGGAACGTGCTTTGCTCTGTTGTTAATTCATGAGTAGGGAGGAGGAGAGGAAGGCGCTTCGAGAGCGTATGGAGAAGCGGAGGCTAAACGAGAAGAAGTCTGTATGGGTTGTGTTTCTCTGTGATTCGTGTAGAAGAAGCGGCACAGTCATGAGCAAGAGGGAAAGGAGAAGGAGAAGTCAAGGAAAACAGAGTGAAGCGTTGTTGCTTTTGTTTTAGCAAACGTGCATTCTTGGGTCTTTCGTTGAGATAGAACAGGCGTGACGAATCTGCTCTTTTGATTGGCGCACGAATAGGTCGTGGCAATTGCAGCCATTTCTTTCTTTCCCTCGGCACCAAAGGAATGAAGCATTTCCTTCCATATCTCTGCATTCTTTGCATCGTTTTATGTGATACCACCTATTTGGAAAGGGTGCTCGCCATGGCGAGTCAATCCCAGGCGTCGCATCCTCAACTTCAGTCATCAAGCAGCAATCCGATGCGTTTATACTGAAGAGTGGGATGATGCGTAGTCTGTGGAACGTACGACTCCGATTGTCAAGCGCAGGAAACCATGAGTTGTTGACGGGACATGGACTGATGAATAGCGATCGATACGAACGTGGTGCTCCGCGGCATGATGCACATGGACCCTCCTCTTGGCACAATTTCGACGTACTACTATGATGACAAGTACTGTCTCCCAAAGGCGTTCCACAAGAAGACGGGCATCAACGTGTCGATCAAGAGAACGAACAGTGTGGAGAGGGAGTATGATTTCCACATCCAGGGTGCCTTCTTCTCCGTTTCGGAGGAGTATTTGAGCCATCTGAACTGCTCTCGGAGAGTGAAGCCAGGACACGAGTATCCAGTGACGGCATATCACTGTGTGGACGAAAACGGGCAGAATCCGTTTGCGGATCTTGAGAGTGATGTGGGTCGCACCGTCCATGGCACCGTCATTTACTACGACGATGCTGTTCACTTCGTGATTGCGGGTCAGACGTACGCGTTCCGTCGTCAAACGAGTACTGGCTGTGATAGTCAGTTCTTTGGGGAGGAAACAGCCGCTGGGAAATCCACGCACTTCCTCCTTTGGGTCGTTGCTGGTGCCCTTGCAGTTGTCGTGGTTCTTGCGATGACTCTTGTTCTCCGCTCTAGGTCCAAGAACAATGAAGACACTGCAGAGGTCACTCTTGTGTAGTGTTTCTACTGTCCTATCTGTTTGTTTTCGATGCGTAGCCCGTAGGAAGGATTCTGAGTGGATAGTGGTTCTTCCTCACTAATGTAAGTTCGACAAGATGGTTTTCAGCGTGTTGTGCCCCTTTGAGGGGATACCGACGTTTCTCCCGATATCTTACCACAATGTGTCGCACCTTCGTGTCATTCCATCCCGTCGTTCCTATCCTCCGTACCACTCACTCTTCGGAACCGTGTTTTCCGCATCGCAGAAATCAGTACTGCGGATAGTAAAGCAAAGCAACGTATCGGATAGGGAGAGCAAGGGCAAAACAGTGTAAATGAAAGAAACGAAACAATGTGGAAACGTGGAAACTGTATAATGTGTCAGCCATACATTTTGAGCCAGACTAATCTTTCAATATGCGTAGTGCTATTGTCCTTAGTGTTCTCATTGCTGCGTCTCTCGCAGTCAACATCACTCCTTCCATGGTTATGAAGGGTATGATGCACCCCAAGGGTTACAAGCCCTCTCGCTCCATGAACCCTCTGTCGGATTCCATCGATAGTAGGGTTTCTCCTCGTCCCGTAACCCTTAGTCTGCGGTACTTACGATAGCGAGTGCATGGATATGCAGTATGTCTGTACTCCTTCTATTCTGTTGTTGACGACTAGCCATGAAGATTGATTTCCTGGTCGAGGGCGAGCCTGGCAAGGATGCCGACAAGATGGCGTTGAAGAATGACGGGTATGTGGGTACTACCTGTGACCAGGAGCAGTTCATGATGACGATGACCGTTAAGGGAACTCGTCAGGAGAATAACGGCATTGACAAGAAGTACCAGATTCTTGTGGACGACGTCACCATTGTGCCCTCTGAGATGTACCTTTCTACCATTACCTGCACGGAGCCTATGGTTGCTATGAAGGAGTACTCCGTTAAGGATTTGGACTGCAAGGATCAGGAGGGTAACGATCCTTTTGAGGGTCAGAAGGAGATGATTGGTCAGGCTCAGGAGCTCGAGATGACCTTCACTGAGACTGACGTTTCGATTAAGCAGGATGACGAGGATCCTATTGTGCTGGGTCGTTCTTCTGCCGTTGGTTGCGGAAGTGCTCCTACTCCTGCTCCTACTCAGCCCCCTACTACTCAGCCCCCTACTACTCAGCCTCCTACCACTCAGCCTCCCACTGAGCCTCCTACTACGCTGCCTCCTACCACCCAGCCTCCCACTCAGCCTCCCACTACGCTGCCTC
>ERZ1106923.136-NODE-136-length-32888-cov-17.236896_pt1 | contig 32888 bp, 50 predicted proteins | sample MGYA00403657_ERZ1106923 | MGnify/ENA primary metagenome ERZ1106923 (study PRJEB35170, sample SAMEA104062425) | human gut metagenome | biome: human gut; feature: human-associated habitat; material: faeces | place: Denmark | collected 2012-06-19 ...
CTCTTCCCTCCTTCTTCCCGTCCTTCCACTCGCCCTCATAGTAGAGAACGCGATTGCCACGCTCGTCCTTCTTGTACTCCCTTCCTCTCCCATGGGGACGTCCGTCACTGAATTCGCCCTCATAGAAACAGAAGTCGTTCTCGTCGAACAGCTTTGAGCCGCACGTACCCTCTTCAACAAAACAGTGGTGTCCGTCCTTGAAGAAATGCGTTCCTCTCATCAGTCTCCACTTCCCCTCCTTCTCATCCCAGGAGAACAGGCCCTTGTTTCTTGGTGCATTGTCCTCGTAAAACGTGCAGTAATAGTCAAGATGCTCATCGGCGAACTCATTCGCAATGGCATCCTTCGATTCGTAGAAGGGAGGATTGTCCTAGTGAAATCAGCAGAGGAAAAAGGGAGTACAGTGCCATCGCCCTTTTGGCTTGAATCGTTATCATTTTCATATCGTTTACTATCGGATGCGTCATCTTTTCCAAGAGCTGACTCCTTTCCTTCTTTACGTAAATCACTTCCTTTATCGTCTGGATTCACTATGCAGTGAAGGATTCAAACACTCGTTCTTACGATTCTCCTGATTCATTCTCCCGACCAAGATGTGGATAGCGAGATTTGACTTGTTTAACCGAGAGAAACGCCCAAAACGGGAAAGTGGCTCCGTCCTCCCATTGATTATCTGAGAGGAATCCTCGCACAGCGGATCACAGCAAACACCACCGTTGCACAATAGGACTGCTGCTGCCTTGCTTGCCTGAGAGGACACAGTCTTTTGTATCACCATGGCGCTGAATGAGTCTATCTACGTGGTCGCTATTGTTCTCTGCTTGTGCGTCCTCGTCTCTCTCGAGATGCGAGCAGTGCTCCCATCGCTACGGGAATCAGCGATTATCGAGAAATACACGAAGAAGAAGCTGAGCTATGATATCATCACGAACGACAACGGTGAACCCGTCGTGCCACACTCCCTTTCTTCGCCCATTCAGAGCCAGGAGAGTACGGTACCGCTTCGTTGTCGCTTTAGTGTGATCATTGTCACGTTCAACGAACCATTGCTGAACAAGACGTAGGCTTCGTTTTCGTGTGTCACGTGTAGTGTGCAGAACGTACTTGACAACACAAGACCAGAGTACCTGTACGAAGTGGGATCCATGTCGCGTTTGGTCAACCGTAGGTCTTGATCGTCGATGACCAGTCCACACCCCCAGTGACGTGGGATCCCGCAGAGACACGTGTGCGAATCGTTCGAAGCGGTTTAGAATGGCGGAGATGTATAACCCGAAGATGAACGCTTGGGACTCATCAAGGCTCGCTATACGGGAGGCAACGAAGCACGGGGAGAGTTCCTGGCGTTTATCGACGCCCACGTGTTCGTGGGACCCAACTGGCTGACCACTCCCCATCGTCTCTTGACGGAGGTAAGACCCTCGGATCCCTCATGACGGTAGGACTGGAAGACGGCGGTGAACTACATCAACTTCAGTCTCGACCCCGACAAGTTCCTCCCCAAGAAGGCGTGGCAGGGCATCGGAAGCAGCGCCTCCATCTCCGTGGACCTTCACCAGTTCTGGGGCGGCGGCTCGAAGACCGACGACTTCTCCCCCATCACGATGGGCATGTTCGCCACCACGAAGGCGTGGTGGAACGAGGGAGCGATGGACCCGGACCTGAAGACGTGGGGCGGCGAGAACGTGGAGATCTCCCTCCGAACCTGGCTGTGTGGCGGGAGAATCGTGGTCGCGCGAGACTCGTTCGTGGCGCACGGCTTCCGGTACAAGTTCCCGTACAAGGTGAACGGCAACGACATTCTCCGCAACTACGTGCGCATCGCCAACGTGTGGCTGGACGATGAGTACCGCGCTCTCTTCTACAACGCCAGCAATATCAAGGTACGCAAGGGGAAGATAAACATCAACTATGGAGACATTTCGGGTGTGATATGGTGACGAGGGTGAGCATTAGAGCGATTGGCTTTGAAGGAGCGTCTGCACTGCAAACCCTTCTCCTGGTATGCGGAGAAGTTCAAGGGAAGAGCGATGTGTCTGATTAGTCAGGATGGGAACGGCGGCTGACGCGTAGAGCGAATGCGGCCTCTGGGGTACAAGTGTGGAACCGTGTCGACGGTGACGATAAAGGACCTGAATTACTTGACCTACGAGCAGCAGTTTTTCAAGAATGCGACTAAACAGTGGTAGTTTGGAGGGTTTGTTGGAACAGTGCCAAAAAGCGCGCCTATTTCACACTCTTTTCCCGTACACGCAGAAAGCTCTTTCCTATGGTATCGGCTGAGCACCCACTCATCAGTGATATAACGCTGCTGAAGAAGAAACGATGGTACGCCTATCGTAATCTCCTTCCGGCGATCCCCTTTTACGTAATCGCAATCGCCTCTTTTAGGAAGGTCGAGACTCTTGGTGCATGCGTTATCCTCGGGAGCGTGTTCTTTGTGCACGTCCTCTCGTTTTTCTTGTGCATCTGGTCTTTGCGATACCGCATTCATGTGCGATACACACGGGTATTCGGTTTCCTCTTCGCTAAGTTGACTAGGTTTCAAACGTGGACCAAGCGGACTCTGTTCATGTTGTCGCCGCCCCGAACTGTGGCAACTCCGCCATCTGTCCTTTGCGATTGTCCACAGATGATGTGCGTTTCCTCACGGCTCATGATAGTTAGGACGGCGTGCATTACTGGTTCGACTTCCAGAAGCTTCGATTCGTGTCGCGACAAAGCGGAGAGGACATTGAGTTCCGTCTGCTCGATTTCCCCGATAATGAGGAATACGCATTCTATTTGAATTCGCGCGGCCATTCCACGAAGTCGTTCATTGAAGCGAAGGTGAAATGGGGAGAGAACGATCTTCGCATGGAGATTCCGCCGTTTTGGGAGCTTTTCATTGAGCACGCGACCGCTCCGTTCTTCGTCTTCCAGGTACGCGCTCATTCCCCCGTTCAAACTAGGTCTTTTCGGTGCTCTTGTGGTGCTTCGACGATTACCTCGTGTTCACTCTGTTCACGCTCTCCATGCTCATCCTGATGGAGTCGATGCAGGTGAAGCAGCGTATCCAGAACATGGAGAGTCTGCGCGCAATGCGCACGGAATTGTTCCCCGTGCTGGTGTATCGAAACGTGAGCGCACATTCCACCCCTCATTCTCTAGAAGACGTGGCAGTACGTGCAGAGCAGCCAGCTCGTTCCCGGAGACATCATCAGCGTGAGCGCGCACCGTCCTTCCAGAGAGTCCATCTACGCCCACGCCGAGTAGGTGTGTTGTGAGTGAGTGACGCCCAGCACCCCTTCCGTGGCTCCGTGCGACGTGCTGCTGCTGGAGGGCACCTGCGTGGTGAACGAGGCTGTCCTCACGGGAGAGAGCATTCCGAAGTCCAAGCTGGGCCTGTCGCTCACCACGACGGAGGAGTCGCTCACACACCGCCTTCAGATCTCCTCCGAGAACAACGTGAACAAGCGAAACATGATTTACGGCGGCACCACCATCATCCTGACCAAGCCCGATCCTGCCGCCACGCGCTCTCTCAGCGACATCAGCCGTCCCATGGACCACGGCTGTCTGGGCTACGTGATCCGCACCGGCTACTACACCTCCCAAGGCGACATGCTGCGAAACATGATGTACTCGTCGCCGCGCGCCACGGCGAACAACAAGGAGGCCTTCTCCTTCATCTTCCTCCTCCTCATCTTCGCCATCGTGGCCGCCATGTACGTGTACCACGAGGGCGCCAAGGACTCGCGTCGCTCGCGCTGGAAGCTGATCCTTCACTGCATCATGATCATCACCAACGTGGTCCCTCCCGAGCTCCCGCTGGAGCTGAGCTACGCCGTCAACAACTCCGTCATCAGCCTCATCCACAAGGGCATCTTCTGCACGGAGCCCTTCCGCATCCCCTACGCGGGCAAGATCAAGGTGGGGGCGAGGGGGGTGAGTGAGGCGTAGGTGTGCTACTTCGACAAGACGGGCACGCTGACGAGCGACCGACTCAACCTGCTGGGCGTGATGACGTGCGACGGCGAGGACAGCGCTGCGCGCAACGGCACCTTCCACCCGCCGACGGCGATCCCGTTCGAGGCGGGCTGCGTGATGTCCACGTGCCACGAGTTGGTGTGGGTGAACGGAAAGGTGGGTGCGGGGTGTGGGAGTGAGCGTGTAGCTGGCGGGCAACCAGATGGAGATCGTGGCGCTGGAGAAGAGCGGGTGGAACTACTCCGTGACCAACATCGCCACGCCGCCCAAGTGGTTCCGCAACACGGGGCGCGTGCGCTCGCTCACGCCCGTCTTCCGCTTCGGCTTCGAGAGCGCGAACCGCCGCATGACGGTGGTATGCAAGAACGAGGGCTCGAGCAGCCTGCGGTAGCTTCGTGCGGCGTGCGTGACGCGTAGCGTGTTCATGAAGGGCGCCCCCGAAATGGTGGAGCAGTTCCTGTCCAGTGTGCCGTCCAACTACGACTCCATCTACAAGGAGTACACGCTCCAGGGCAAGCGCGTGATCTCGCTGGCGTGGAAGGACCTGCCCGAGTCCGTCAAGATCAACGACGTACGCGTGCGTGCGGTGGGTTAGGCGTAGCTCAAGTCCATTCCGCGCGCCACCATCGAGTCGGGGCTGACGCACTGCGGCTTCCTCCTGTTCGACTGCCCGTTGAAGTCGACGACGCGCTCGACCGTGTCGGAGCTCATCCAGAACAAGTACCAGGTGAAGATCATCACGGGCGATAACGCGTACACGGCGTGCGAGATCGCGAGACAGTGCGGCATCGTCGAGCGCGAGCGCGAGGTGCTGATCCTGAACGAGGACCACCAGGGGTAGGTGTGCGACGCGTCGCTCAGCAGCAGGTTGCTCTACTGGGAGAACATGTCGCAGCAGAAGAAGCAGTGCCCGTTCGTCGCCGACGCGAAGTGTCTCCAGACCTTGGCGTCCTCGTACTCGCTCACTGTGATCGGTGGGCATCAGGACGACGCCTCATTCTCTAGGCACGCACCTCATCCACCAGGAAGCGACGCTGTCCCTGCTGGTGCCCTACATCACCGTCTTCGCCAGAATGTCGCCGCAGCAGAAGGGCTTCGTGATCCGCGAGACGAAGGCGCAGGGCGTACACTGTCTGATGTGCGGCGATGGCACCAACGACGTCGCCGCGCTGAAGCAGGCGCACGTGGGCGTCAGCATCATGAGCAACACGGCGCTGGAGGAGAAGATCGCCAACGCGGAGGAGCTGTACACGAAGCAGGCGGACAACGAAGAGAGCGACCTGATGTCCAAGTCGCCCGCTCTCCAGGTGGCGGCTGCGAGGGAGGATGAGGCGTAGATTGCGTACCGCAACGTGGGCGGTCGTCGTGTGGCGACGCGCACCAACGGTCCGAAGAACGCGCCGGCGCCGAACTCGTCGTGTAGGAGTGGAACGAGAACGTGAGAACTAGCGCTGGAGGAGCTGCGCGACCGCATGATGAGGGAGATGAACGACGACCCACAGATCAAGCTCGGCGACGCCTCCATCGCCTCGCCGTTCACCTGCAAGAGCACGGGCATCGACAAGGGTACGAGTGTGGAGTGGGTCTCACGCGCAGTGCTCCAGATTCTCCGCTACGGCCGCTGCACGCTGGTGACGACGTTCCAGATCTACGTAATCCTGGCGCTGAACAGCCTGATCAGCGCGTACTCGCTGTCGGTGCTCTACCTGGACGGCGTGAAGAACGGCGACTTGTATGGCTGCGGCGCCGCGTGACAACTAGCCAAATGACCTTCTCCGGATTCATCATCGCCGGGCTCTTCTTCTGCATCTCCGCGTCGAAGCCGCTCAAGTCGCTCTCGCCCGAGAAGCCGCCCGTGAATCTCTTCTCCTGGAGCATTCTGACGACCATCGCACTCCAGTTCGCGGGCCACTTCGCCACGATGGCGAAGATCCGACAGATGGCTCTTCCCTTCGTCGCCTCGTACTGGAGCCGTGGCTGCGTGATTCCTAGTGGCGCGGAGGAGCTCCTTCCGGACAGCGACTTCAAGCCGAACGTGCTGAACACGGTGATCTTCCTTCTGGACATGGCGATGCAGCTGATCGTCTTCCTGGTCAACTACCAGGGCCATCCGTTCATGCAGAGCATCCGGGAGAACAAGGTGCTCTTCTACGGACTGGTCGGCTCGTGCTGCTTCTACTTGATTCTGGCGGGGGAGATCATCCCTCCCTTCAACCGCTACATGGAGCTTGCGCCTTTCCCCGATCGGAAGGTGTGGTTATGTCGGACCGATGATTCGTAGTTTAAGTTCCTCTTCAATCTGATTGTGTTCTTCGATTTGGGGTATTGCTGGGTCGTGGACCGCGCGGTGAAGTGGATCGAGAAGAAGGTGAATGCGAAGAGAGAGGATTAATTATGCTTTGGGTCATATGTTTGTTCCTCGCCGCGACCGCCACCAATCTGAAATAACCGCGATGGTCGGAGTCTGTTGTTCTGTTTCTATCCATTATCGTATTCCCGCTTCCGTATTCCGTCATCTTTAGAACCGACATCAAATCCTTATATCATAATGAACGCTGAAGAGCAAGCCGAACTAAACGTACCAGCGTCGATTGTGCGTTAACCATTAGGGTTTTGGCATCAAATCTATTGAGCAAGAGGTACATGTGCCGGATTCGTGCTCACTGGGTTAGGGGGACAAGAATGACGACAAAGGAAAGGATAAGAACAAGAAGGGATTTTTCCAAAAGCTCTCCTCCTTGTTCCAGAAGAAGAAATGTAGAACCGATTCGGGTGGGTGAACTCGTAGCCATGGAGATCGGACGCCCAATCGAGTTTAACAAAGTGATGCACATCGAAGTGGATGTAAATTCCCCCTGCGGTTTGTTCCCCTCTTCTCTCGTCATGGGTAGGTTTGAAGGGACTGCCCGACGAGTGGAGGATCGCGCTGGAAACGAGCAAGATTTCCAAAACGGAAGTCATCCAGAACCACGACGCTGTGATTAAGGTCTTGAACTACCAGTTCACTCAGCCGGCGGGGCCTACGGCGAAGGACATGCTCGACGTCAACGAAATGCTTCGCGACAGTGGCTGCTCGCCGTTCGCCTCACGCCTAGAGTCGTTCATTCGCGACGAGGATCCGAAGCTGTACTACCGAGGAATAAAGGAGATGATCGGCGAGGGCGGCTTCAGCACCGTGTAGGCGCCTCCTCGCTGGTTCATCGTAGGTACAAGGCGACGAACATGAAGACGGAGGAGGAGGTGGCGGTGAAGGTGACGAGTCTGAGCGAGCTGCTGAACATCCGCAACGAGCTCGCGCTGCAGAAGACCTGCCACCACAACAACATCGTGTGGGTGGGCGACTGCTTCAACTGGAAGAACAAGCTCTGGGTAGGGGCGGTCGCGGCGCGTGAGGCGTAGATCGTGATGGAGTACATGGGCAAGGGCAGTCTCACGGGCATCGTGGGCAAGGACGTGCAGTTCTCGGAGCCGTGCATCGCGTACGTGTGCAAGGGGATCCTGCAGGCGCTGGTGAGCATGCACGCGGACAACCGCATTCACCGAGGTGGCGCTGGCGCGCGTGGCTGACGTCTAGACATCAAGTCGGACAACATTCTCATCAACGGGAAGGGCGAGGTCAAGCTCGCCGACTTCGGCTTCGCCGTGCGTCTCACCTCCGAGGTGCGTGCGCTCCGTCTCTCTCACGCCTAGAGCGAGCGGCGCAAGTCGGTGGTGGGCACGCCGTTCTGGATGGCGCCCGAGCTGATTCAGGGCGTGGGCTACACCAGCAAGGTGGACATCTGGTCACTCGGCATCACGGCGCTGGAGATGGCCGACGGCGAGCCGCCACACTACCACGACGCTCCGCTGAAGGTTTGAGAGAGAGGCGTGGCTGAGGCGTAGGCGCTGCTGCTGATTCACACGAGTCCTGCCCCTACGGTGTGCGAGCCTGATAAGTGGAGTGACACGTTCAAGGCGTTTTTGTCACGTGCTTTGAACGTCGATGTGGTTGCTGACGAAGAGAGTGATGTGTAGCCCGAGAAGCGCGCAACCGCGAAGGAATTGCTGGATGATCCCTTTATCGGCTGTGCCTGTAGCGCTGAGGAATTCATGGAGTTTGCGAACGAGATTATTGCGAAGAGGAAAAACGAATAGTGCTGTGTCCGTGTTTGTTTTCCGAAGTGGCCATTCTTCACTTTGCTCCGAAGATATCATCCTTCTTTTCTGATTTGGTATGCAAAGGGTATATCGATTTGTGCTATTTTCGCTGATTCTAACGCTTGTTCGCGGTGATCCCTTCTTTTCCCGTATCATTTCACAATCCGTTGCAAATTCGCACTGCACTCGCTTCTACCACCGAAGTGGCGGTGTTGGGTGTCGAACGGCCACAAATGGTACACTTGGCGTTCTTCTCCCGTATTCTGCATTTGTCCGTGTTCCAAATGAGTTGTAATGTCATAGACGGCCGGAAATGGGACGATCGGCCCTGACTATGTGTCTCCCACTGTCTTCCTGATCGATAGTGCAGATCTGTCGAGTAAGCTCCCTCCTCTTGTTGGTTTCCTGTAGGCGAAATCCTTCAGAATCTGACTCGATGGTCATTCACACGCGGCGTCCTCGTTTACGGTTCTGCAATGCCCGTTCTTGTTCATCTCATTGCCTAATGCATAGACGTTGCCGTATTCTCCTCTCGGCGTCTTCCCCACGGGAGAGGGCTCGCCATCCGTCAACATCTCTCTCCACAAGGACTATCCCTGGAACCCCAGTGGCTCTGGCTTCGCAAACCAGGACGTGCCTTTCGTGTTCGCACGCGTCACGGACAAGGACACGATCCAGCAGGTGAGGGGTGTGGAGTAGGACTGAGCTCAAGCTACGAGAGAAGGCGCAGTACAACGTCGCGCACTCACTCTCCCACCCCTTCTTTGTGGAGATCAACAAGTGTTCTCACACGGTTGTGGTTATGCGTAGTTACATGGGGCCGGAGCAGATGGACTCGCCTCGCTGTCTGGAGAAGGGCAACTGTGTGCCCGTGGGCGGGCACTCCGTGTGGTCGCGCTCCTCAAAGAGTGGCCAGAGCAGCCGTTCCTCGAAGAGCGATCAGAGCAGCCGTTCCTTGGAGAGCAATAAGAACAGCCTCTCCTCAAAGAGCGATAAGAGCATCACCATCGTTGCAACGTCTCTGGACGGAATCGGAGAGTTCTACGGAGACGCCTCTGACGCGCTGGGAACGGGCGTGACACTGGCTGTGACGCTGAGCGTGGCTGAAACGCTCGCCAACATCACCTCTCAGTTCCCGGACTCCGAGCTCGTGTTCGCGTTCTTCCAGGGCGAGTGGTGGGGCCGTGTGGGCAGTCGCGCGTTCCTGCGGGACGTGAAGCACTTCGCGTGCGCCAACAGGCTCAACGCGACCGTCTCTCCGTTCAACGACGCGATGTGCGCGAGTCCGCTGAAGGTGGCTCTGATGTCTTCGACTCACGCGTAGCTGTCCCTCGCGTTCACGGAGCTCGCGCTCGATCGCGTGGAGCGTGTGATCGTGCTGGACCACCTCTTCTCCTCTGCCGACCGTCTCTATGTCCACAGCGAAGCGGAGATGAAACTCCCGACCGTGAACACGACAATCCCAATCGATCCCAGCACGGTGGTGCGAATCCCGCCAGGAGCGGGAGAGTCCTTCTACATGGAGGGGGTTGAGAACACGATGGTGGTTAGCGGGTTCGATGATCATTATGAACCGCTGTACGGTAGTTCCTTGGCTTCTCTGGACGAAGACCGAATTCCGTCCATTCACGATCTCGCCAACAGTGTTGCGTCGTTCATTGCTACACTGCTGATAAATGAAGAAACACATGTTGCGGTTTCGACGGAGCTGCTGGACGACCTTCTCCACTGTTTCGCGATAGATGGTCATTGTGGTGTTATTGAACGAACTCTGGGTTTGAAAGAAAACGTGATAACATCTTCCTTGAGTTGGCATCGTGCTGAAGGGTAATCTGTAGATGGACGTCCGATCGACAAATCGGCGGGCACCTACGATGTACTGCTCTTGGAATGGAATCACCCGTAGGAGGGCAGACAACCCTACCTCGTCATCGACAAGAAGTACAAGTCTGTCAATTACACAGGAGGAGCGGATTCGATTTGTGAGTTGTTCTCCGCTGAGCTAACACGTAGCTGGACTCTACTTTGCTCCTTCGACTCTCGAATCGTTCATTCACAGCGAGCTGACCCTCTTCTTCCACCAGAACCACACCGAGAAGAAGTGCTCGACGTGGAGCGATTGCAAGGGAATGGAAAACGGGTACTGTGTCCGGAATGAGTGCTACTCGTCCCTTGCGTATTTCCACGATGCGTTCGACACTGGACTCATTCGTCGGTGCTGTTTTGAATCGTAATTCGTAGCCGTTGAACCTGGCGTGTTCAAGATCGATACGAACGAAACGGACACTCCGTTATTCACGGAGCCGTATTGGGGAGGCTATTTTGGTGCGGAGCCGTTCATTCACGTGTATCAGGTGAGTGAGGTCTTCTCCTTCTCATTGATAGACGATTTCGATGTTCACGGAGTGGATGACCCTGTTGCTCGGCATCGTCCTTTCGGTAGTGGTATGGATGGGAACCAGGCATTTCTTTTCTAAATATGGCGAGTCTCTGAAACTGGATTAGCTCCTATTGTACATGCTGTTTGATAGAGAAACGAAAGCGAATCGGGGTCTGGAGCTCTCTCCGCGAGTATTCCAAAATAACCGTTTCTCCCCTGTAGACTGTTTGTTGTCAGAAAGAAGAATGGACTTTGATAAACAGTTTGGAAACAGTGCATCGGCTCCCATGGAGAGAAAGGGAAGAGGATTCACGGAGGTTCCTGTTGTTCATCAGTCTTCGACTCCCTACCAGCCCCACGCGCCTCAGAAGGTCAACGCCCAAACGCAATTGTACCAGCGAATTACTGCATGCTCTTAGTCGATAGTGTCGTGACGAACAAGTTGTATTCTCGCCGCAGTCCCTTTGACGAGGGTCGTATGAATAATCGTCGTCCCTACGTTCAGAGGAACGATAACCGAATGGTGTATCAGAATGAACGCCCTCGTTATCAGAACTTCCAGAGGGACTATAGAAGAGGTCCCAGAAATAACTTCCGTGGCCCCAGAAGGAACAACTACAACAGAAACGACAGACGTCGTCCCGTGAACGAGCAGGATTTGGACAATGCTCTCAGCAAGTACTTTGCGAAGGTAGAATGAGGAGCTGTGTGAGTGATTGCGGCTAGGACCCCGAGATGATGAGTGCCAAGCTCGATGGAGAGCTCCAGGCGTACATGCAGCAGCATGTGAATCCCGCTCAGGAAGTCACCGAGAACTCGACCAACGCGCCCCAGATGTAGGTGAGTAGTATCTGTAACCTATGGCCTCTTTGTTGAACAAACATGCCACTTCCTCTGAATCTCGTTGCGTTCGATGTGTTTCTTCAGCATGCTCATCACGCGGTCGAACTCGAGTCTCTCCTTGACTTCTTCCAGCCACTTCTCCATGACATCGCGCGTCGGTCCTTCCATCGTCATGCCAATGCTGTACGCCTCCTTCAAATCGCCCCTACACCTCACACACTTAACCCGCTCTCACTTCTCCAAACACTCCTCCATCATCTCCACCTTCATCAACGGATCGTCCTCGCTCACGCCCTCCGTGCCCACCACACTCGCCACAGCACGACCTAACAGCTGACCCGCGAATCCGGCATCTTCAGGCGTCTTGGAAGCCACGCGCGCCTCGTGGCGAAGGCTCTCGAACGCGGCGAAGTAGTGCATCGTGTCAGGCGCGCCCTCCTTCGCGATGCGACGCGGGACGCGGTTGATCAGATGCACCATAATCGGGTCGTCCTCCGCCTTCACCGCCTAACCCTGACCCCGCACGCCTCAGCCCTACCAGCTGCGCCAGCTCCTTGTCGATGCCCTCGTGACGGAGAAGCTGCGACTGGATGCTCATCAGAAGCTCCTGGTACTCCTGCACGCGGATGGCGTGGCGCAGCACTGCCTCTTGCTTCTTCAGCTCCTCCACCAGCTCGCTCACACTTGACTGAAGACTCGCCACTTCCTTCTCCTTCTCCTGCTTCTCCTCCTCCGCCTCCTCGCGCACGTTCTCGATCTCCTTCGTCAGACGCTCGCTCCACTTCTCGTTCAGCTTCTCCTCCTCGGCCAAAAAGTGACCCTTTATCGCCATTTCCTTCGCATACACGAAATCGTCCAGTTTTTCGATATAGTAATCTTGCTCCTTCTTCACCTCCTTCTTATATGTGTTCAGCACCTCGCTCACAGCTGCTTCCTTCTCCTCGTTCATCTGCTTCGTCAGCGCAGCGCGCAGCTCCTCCTCCTTCGCTCTCACTCGCTCTTCTCCCTTGGCGAGGATAGCGTCGCGCTGCTCCTTCATTACCTCGTACACGTGCTTCGACTCCTCCATCGACTTCTTCTTCAGCTCCTCCTCCAGCTGGCTCACCTTCTCCGTCAGCTCCGCGATCAGCTCGCGGTCCTTGTTCTCCTGTTCCTTGTTTTCTTGTTCCTTGCTCGCGTCCTCGGCAGCGGGCGATGCTTCCATCTCGTTTGCCAGCAGCGACTTGGCCTCCTCGATCACTTCCCGAACGTGATTCCAGTCGATGGGGGTTTCGGTGGGGGTTTCAGTTGGAGTTTCGACAGGAGTGTCAACGGTGCGGGTCTGTGGAATGAGGAGTTGTTTGGCTCGGCGAAGAAGGAGGGCGACGGAGGTCCAGTCGATGCCAGGCTCTTCTGGCGTGTGTTCCTCGAACACCCACTGCGCCGTGCTCAAGTGCCACTCTTCTTCACACTTCTCCTCGTTTGTTGTCTCTTTGCATGTCTCGCAAGGCTTCTCTTCCTTCTCCTTCTCACACACCTCGCACTTCTTCTCGCACTCACACTCACACGGTTTCTCTTCTTCCTTCTCCTCCTCCTTCTCTTCCTCACACTTCTCGCAAGGTTTCTCGCACACCTCGCACTTCTCCTCACACACACAAGGCTTCTCCTCTTCCTCCTTCTCTTCCTCTGGCTCCGATTCAAGGATCCACTTCAATCCACCCACATGCCACTCCTCCCCCTTCTCTTCTTCTTCCTCCTCCTCCTCTCCAGGCTTCTCACACTCCTCCTCTGGCTTGTACATGAAGTCCTCCTTCGTCACAGGACACACCGCATTCATCATCTCCTCCTCTTCCTTCTCCAGCATCTCTCGAGCCGCTGTGAGCACCTCCAACACATGACTCAGCGCGATGCCATCAATGCTATCCTTGTCCTCCTCTTCCATCGTCTCGAGGAGATTCTGGATGCTCTCTGCCAGCTCCTCCTTCTTGAGAGTGATTGTTATCGGTTCATCCACACAACTCTCCTCTTCCTTGTGATCCTCCTCTGAAGATTGCGGCTCCGGCCACTGAATCGGCACGTACTTGCGCAAGAAGGCTGTGTACTTGGGAGCGTTCTTCTCCATCAGGCTGAAAGAGTCAGGATTCAATCTACGTAACACGCATCACACATCAAACTACTTATAACGGATCACGCCGTACAACGGAATGGCAATCGCTGCGCCAACGACAAAGCCACCAACCATTTCCCAGCCCTTCCTTGACTTGGTCTTTTGTTCCTTCGATGCCGGTGTCGGATTCACACTTGGCTTGCTCTCCACCTTAGGGGCTGAGGATGACGCCTTGGAGGCCGCTTCCTCTTTTACGGGAACGTCAACCGGTTTCTACACGGATATGAGAATCGGAATGCACTTCGCAATCGCATCACACGAGTCAAATGGTACATACCTTTGCGGTTTGCTTCGCAACACGCTTCTCTGCGCCCTTTCCTTTCCCTGCTTTCGAACTGAGGTTGCGCACTGTTCTTGATACCAACGGGGTCAGGCGCTGTTTCTAGGCAATAATCCGCTTCTTGGACGGTGCATACCGACAGAGCAGCACTTCGTGATAACATGATTTGAGAATATGAAGAATAATTGTTGGACTCTTACAGAATGGTCGGCAAAAGATGCGTGGATTTCTAACTGCATCAAAATGGAACTCCGGAAGGAGAGTTATCCACTGCACCTATCCGAGCTGTCAAACGGGAAACGCCATTTCCACTTGTTCTTTTGGGTGGATGCGAACAGCGTATGCATATCAACTTTAACGAGCTGGCTCGTTGCTATGCGGAGGTGCCTCCTGCTTCCTTTGTGTTAGCGTAGAATCAGACGTATTCGTGGGAGATCTTTCGCCAGCTTTGGATAGCGAAGCGGTACTATCAGATCCATGACGCGCTAAAGAACTGTTCCCGCAATCGATCCGAAACAAACCCCTATTGCATCTGTCTTCGACAATGCTATTACGAAATCATCAGTAGCACAATGAACTATCCTGTTTATCCGTAGAATCGTTTCTCGCTGAGAGAGACTTGTTTGCTGCGTGCGGCTACATATTCTCCTTATACACCATATACACAACACAAATCGGCATGAATCAGGACGGAGAGGAGGGGGAGTCCAATGCGCCCGTCTACCCAGTTGTGTTCATTCCCATTGACTTAAGTTCGGTTCGTGCCTACTGTTTGACGTAGACTGCATGAGCGCGTTGATTCACCTCGTCCAAACGCTGCAGTCTATCGTCCCTCTTCCCCAAGACCCGTTGACAGTCATCAACGAGTTGCGGACGCGAAGAGCCCTTGTTATCTGTGCCTCTGTCCCCAACTACGATGTTACTGCGAATTCAAGAGCAACTCTGCCCTCCATCCTGAATGTGCAACAAGTTGTGGTACAGGTGGTCCTGTGAGTGAACTGTAGGATTTGCTCCAGCTCGATCAGCTCAACGAATTGGAGAAAGAGTACATGGGAGATGACAATGGAGATCGGTGTGTTTCCACTACCCTTCGTGACTTATTAAACGACTTCCCCGAAAAGGAGTCGGATCAGAGTACAAAAGAAAGGAAGGCGACAAAGAGGAAAGCGAAGGGAAGTGAAGTAGTTTTGATTCGCATGACGTGAGGGGTAGAGGAAAACGACGATGAAGCGGATACAACGGAAACGGGAAATCAGAAAGCACGAAGAAACGAAGAAAGAATGGAGTTGTTTGTTGAACAAGCACTCTTAACAATCCGGAAGGATGCAAATCACGATATCTTCCTTTTGGAAGACGTAGTCCTTGCTAGGCACGGCGATTCTATGCGTGAACTCCTACCCTTCAATTCGTACACATATGACAATCCAGTCGTCATGCAACGTTTACGCACACCGAGAATCATCAACCCGGTTGTGGCAAGCAGATCGTAAAAGATCTCGCTCGCGGGCGTGTTCCCTCTTGCACCAATGCTGTACTCGACAAGGCGGCACTCTATTCCTCATTCCTCCAGCCTATTCAAACTCTTATCCTCGCTCAGCAAAATCTCCAACGCCATTACACTCGATTCGAAGCAGGCTGACAACGGATTCAATTCCTGAACGGTTTCGTCGATGTAACTATCCCTCATTGCGTCACACCTGTCCTACATGTTGCCGCAAGCAAACTCAGGAGTGAAGTAGTACTTGTTGTCAATGTAATCGAAGGATGGCGGGAAGGGCAGTCGGATGATGTTCGTCAGGGAAGAGGCGTCCTCGAGATGCAGCAGGAAGTTCGTCGCGTATTGGTGGTTCGCTAAATCGACGACAGTCTTCCCATGACTCCAATTCCAAAAATCGACTCGTTTTTCGCCGACAGACGGATTCACGAACTGCCCATGATTCTGGTAATGCTCGTAGGTGAGGAGCGACACGGCGGCATTCTGGTCATGGATCGACGGTACGCTGTCCAGGCAAGCAGACGGCTAATCATAACCACCACCTCGTGTCACCACCGTGTAGTCCTGCCACCGCGTGTACGGCATGATCAACACGCGGTCCGCCTGGTCTGCCTTGGCCTCCTGGAGCGCGAGGATGTCCGTGGACACCCCGAGCACGAGGTGGAGGTGGTCGTGGTACAGCTCCTGCAGCGACGCCCACTCCACTACGCGCTCACGCCTCACACCTTACGCTACGCGGCTCGGTCGGCGCGACGATCGTGATGTCCGGGACGCGCGTGTTGATCGGGTGTCGCGACAGCTGGTTCAGGAAGTTCGACACGTTCTGCGGACAGCCCTACACTGAGAGACCGACAACGCCGCCTACCACGATCACGATGGTGTTCACGTCGTTGGTGAACTTGGTCAGCGTGTTCCCGTACAGGTCGGACGACGGGTGCGACGAGTGCGTCATCAGAGGCGAGGTCATGGTGTGCGAATAGCGAATCGGCGCGTGGTAGCTCAGCTGCCGCTTCGGCTTCAGCGAGTACGCGTTCGGGAACAGCGTCGACAGCGGGCTCACCACCTCCTCCTTCGGCACGTGTGCGGAGTGGAACGATATTTCGTACCCGGGCGCCTTCGCGGCAGAACCAGTCGGCTTGTCCTCCTCCAACCGCTCCTTCCACCTTCCCTTCAGACTGCCCTCCTTGGCGGGAACGACCTCCCCGTTGCTCACGACCTCGTCGTCGTCGCTGCTGTAGTGGTGGATGGACTGGTAGTGCGTCGAGTCCAGCACCTGGATGCCCGTCTCCTGGATGTCGTTCGTCCCCACGTTCAGCGACAGCGACGTGCTCAGACGGTCCACCTGGATCGTGTCGTTCTGCCCCGCAGCGTGTGTGGGCGCGCTCTGCGACCTGGGGGTGATGCGTGCAACGAACACTCACTGGATCGACGACAGATGCATGCTGTTGTTGTCCTCGTCCTCCTCCTTCTTCGCCTCGCCCTCCGCCTCCAGCACCTCCTCCGTGCGTCGCGGGATGATGAACGAGCGCTCCGAGCGCGTGGGCTCCTCGTCTCGCTCGGGAATGATGTTGAGGAAGGACATGGTCGACGGGATGGAGAGCGTGGTGTAGGGCTCCGAGACTACACGCTCACGCCCGCCGACAACTCCCACTCTGTGTGTTGATGACGCAGTCCAGCACCGTGTCGCTCTCCAGCGCCTCCAGACACTTCTCCGCCGACGCGCGCGACGTGGTAAAGATGTGAAGCTTGTCGCCCAGCTGGATCTTCTCGTTCACGGGGTTCACGCGCATCGTCCCGTTGAACTTCTACGCCGTGAGGCGGCGAGCGAGCGGCAACCGTCATCGCGAACAGCAGCTGTCCGAACATCTTGTAGATCGCCACACACGCCCTGCACGTCACCTCGCGCCCTCGCGCCTACTGTCCGAACACGATGCCCTTGCCCCACAGGCGCTCCACGCTCACCGTGTACAGTGACTTCGCGCTGCTGTTGCGGTACTCCGTCATCCACGAGTCGTCGTTCAGCACGTTCAGCACGTACCCGGGCGAGCGCGCGCTACCCGTCAGCCACCACACCCACCCTCACTTGATCGTCGCGTAGTTGACCGCCGTGGTGGTGTACGTCGCCACCGTGTCACCGTACTTGCCCTTCATGAGAATGCGCGTGCGCTCCGTGTTCGTGTAGATGGTGTCCCGCGTGTCCTGCCGCTAACCACTCCCGCTCGCTCCTACGCGCGTGTGCATCAGCAGCAGGTTGTGCAGCAGGGGATAAGACCCCGGACACAGCAGCTCGGTGGCGATCAGCGCGTGCTTCAGGTACACGGGGAGGTTGATCTTCACGGGGAGACTGTACTGCTGGGGGTGAGGCGAAATCGGCGGGATTACTGGAATGGCGATCACGCCGGAGTAAATGGAGGTGTACACGCGCGGCTTCTTCCCGTTCGTCATGTACAGAGCCAGGTCGTGAATGCGCGTTCGGTCCTGTCGCTCACACCCTCCACAAATCCCCACTTTTTCGGGCAGTGTTTGGATGTACTCGAAGTACTGCGTGTTGGTAATGAAGCTGTTCTCGAGACTCACCAGCGCGATCGCCGTCTCCTTGTCCCGCGACGCGAAGTCTTTGGTGCGGTCCGGGATGAACACCACATCGCTCGCAGACATGAACATGGAGCGCAACAGGTCGTTCTAGTCGGTGAGGGAGCGAGCGAGAGAGAACGTGGTTGAAGACGGTGCCCTTGAAGAACTGCACGCGCATGACGAAGCGGTGCTTCCAGTAGGGACTGTGACGAAACTCCGCCATGGTCAGCGTGGGCGACACCACCGCCACTACGCCTCAGACACACATCGCACACACCACCCAGGTAGTCGTCCGTAACGAAGTCCTCGCGCCACTGGTACACAAGCAGGCTCGCGACGTCGCGGTAGTTGCAATACCCGGTCAGGATGATGTGGCGTTTCTTCGTCTTGTTCTCCAGCCGGGAGCGGTCGCGGTTCGTCTTGTCCGCGTTCCACAACCGGTACAGAATCAGCATCTATCGCTCACTCTCCACGCCCACACGCACGTTCTGCGGCACGTAAATGATGATCACTGCGTAGAGCGCGAGCAGCAGGATCTGGCCCCAGGTCGTCTTGGGGTACACGTTGCTGTGGCCGATGCCCAGAGCCGAGGTGATGATGAAGTAACTAAGGGTGAAAAACGGGACGATTTCTGACAAGGAGGTGAGCATGTCTAAATGAACGGTGGGAGCCCACTCGTGGTACTCCAGTGTTTGAAAGAGGGCTAGAAAGTGAGCGGGGAAGGAGGAGGCAACAGGAGAAGAAGAGGAGAAGAACCCCCGATTTCAGGCAGAAGTAGGTCAGATGGTCTTTGAACGCGCTGCGGATGCGGATGATCTCTCGTCGCTGGAACATGCGGAACAAGCGGATGAGGCGGAGTGGAGGTGAAGGAGCCAGCGATTACGGATGAGAGGATATAGATTCGGAAGGCAGGCAGCTTGACGATCCACGATGCGACGGAGTCCGTCATCTTCATGTAGATCATGATGATCAGAACGGGAAAGGAGGTGATGATGTCCAGCAAGCCCGGTCTAGACTAAAGAGGGAACCACGGTGCTACTCGGAGAAGACGAATGTCCACTTATTCGGAGCAAGATAAAACGTCAAACAAAAGTCAAAGGTGTAGTAGATACTGACGGACAGCTTCGCGTGATAGCACGATCGTCACCGCTTACGGAAAAGTACCATACCCAGTCGGGAATATCAATGTCCACCTCGTTCATGTACATGATGAAGATAATCGCCCCCATTCCAGAGAAAAGGGTATTGAACTATCCGTTAGTGCATATATTGATATGTACAAATGCATATACATAAAAGAAACTGGAATAGTCCAACACATCGGCAATTCGCTCCTTGACCGTTTTCCTCCGCTTAGCGCCATCTAAAACGGTCATAAATGGAGTACTCTGGCATACCTAGCTTTGGCTCGGGAGTCGATAGGGTTTCGACATACTGCTGACCGGTTCTGAAACTATCATAGTAATATGGCTACGGATTGGTTGGAAGCGGGAATGCAATTACTTCTTGAATCATAGCATCAGTCAAAACGAAAATGAGACTCGAGCGACCCGCTTCAACAAACAGTCAGCACAAATCGATTTATGTCGCAATCGAATCCTGACTAAGGAACAGCTCTCTCTCGGCATCGTCCAGGACGTTGTAATCCTCCTCTGAGAGACACAACAAGCCCTTGTTCTTCCTCTTCAGGTTGAAGCGATGCCAGTCGCTTCTGAAATGCTCGCGGTACGCGTTCGTGTCCTGGAATCCAGCCTGGCACGTGGAGCACTTGAATCGGCTCGCTTGCGGCGCGGGGGTAGTTGCCGTTGGTACAACGGTGGAAGGCGCTTCTTCCTTCACAGTCTCCACCGGAACCGAGGACTGCGGTTTCTCTTCGGGGATGTACTGTCGTTGGAGAATCTCGCACGAGCAGGAGGGGTGCTCCTGGCAGAAGGACTCTATCGCCTTGTAGCTCTTTGTGTCGATGATCAGTTCGTAGCTGAGCTCGTCACTCTCACACTTCGACTTGATCTGGATGCCCTCTGCCTCGCAGAACGACAGAATCGCGTTCTCGGCTATGCGTAAGCAACAGCGACGAATCCTACTGCGCTTCTTTCCCAACAACCGAATCAGCATTTGCTTTCGCTCAATTCGCATGTGCTTTTTGAGAATGGCTATCGTCTCCAGCGCCTGCTTCTTGGCAGGCTGATTGAGCTTCAGATTCACGTGGGAGTCCTTCATGGCACGCTGGATCATCCCAACCTATTCATGACACGTGAGAGCATGAGGCACGGTGAAGGGCGCCTCCGTATCGGGATTGTAGCACATTTCAGAAATCAGTGTAGCCACCTCGGTAGATATACTACGAGTCATTGCCCGACAGCAATAGAAACGTTTGGAGCTGGTGGTCGCGCTCCTTGCCAGAGATCTGCTCCGTTCCCTTGTCGAGAATGATGCGACTGACTTTGGTTGTGTCCGCCGTGCCGAAGCAGTTGAGCAAATCATCCTTGCTGGCGTGAATACCCTTTCCATCACAAACAACCGCGAATCCCACTTTCGACGCGTTCGTGAAGACGTAGGGGATCTGGAGCACTTCGTCGATGTCCTTCTCCACTCCATTGCGCCAGTTCACGATCTACGGAATGAGCCGGGAATGGCCGCAATCGCACCTTGTTCTTATAGCACGCAATCTCAAATCGCTTTCCCTTGTACTCGTAGCGAATGATTGCCACATTCGTTAGTTTGATCTATTCGTGAGCGCGGGTGTGTGTGAGCATGCTTTTCCAACCGGCTGGATGATTCGACTCATAGAGAATGACAAATAGTGAAAAGAAGTGGCAATTCGGGTTTTAGGCTCCAACTAACACTATTCTGTTTGCATTCCCTTTGCATGCGAGTGTGTCTTCTCGGGAATGGGAACTCGTCGTCGTCATCGGTTTCCCATCAAGGGTCATGATCCACAGAACACCCTCCACCTCGCTGTATCCGTTTGAAATAATCCGTGTATCCCTTGACATACATAATCTGCGTCGTCTGTGTGAACAGCGGAATCATCGCTCTCTTCTTGCAAAATCCACGATGGTTATTTACTGCAACGCTTTCCATCCATAGAAATGCGTGTTCCAGCCAGAGGGAAGCAGACTCGTGTTTTCAGTGAATCGCTTCGACACCTCGACACAATCAATCGTGCTGAACACAAAACGACTCTCCCCTCGGAAACACAAAAACCATGTCGATTGAAACACCTCCCATAGGATTGAAGGTGACTCACCGACAAGTCAAGGCCTCACATCCTAGGTGGTCCTTTTGGGTGATGCGGCGGCAGGAAAGTCGAGTCTGCTTATGCGCTTTACGACGGGCCAGTTCAATCCACATTTGGATAGCACGATCGGTGCTGCATTCAAGGCGAAGTGAGATGAGCTGTTGCGAAATGAGGGAGTAGAGTGCTCACGAGGGGAAACAAGTGCATTCGTTTGGAGATATGGGATACTGCAGGCCAGGTATGTGCTCATTTCCGTCCTTCCGACTGCTAGGAGCGATATAGGTCCATTCTGCCGATGTACTATAGACAAGCTGCGGCTGCAATCCTCGTAATTGATGTGACGGAGCCGCAGTCGTTGAAGGTGGCGGATCGATGGATCATGGATATTCGCCAGAAGACGGAGGGCTCCGACTGCTACATTGTCATGGCGGTGAACAAGATCGATCTCACGGAGAGGGCGTTCACTCCCGAAGCGATTAACGAGTTCTGCAAGGAGAAGGGCATCGATTACGTGGAGACGTCCGCTCTGTCGGGCTACCAAGTCCAGGAGCTGTTTGACCACGTGTGTGACAACTGCATGAAGGCGGGTTTGTGACGGTGCTCCCTGTGAACGGTAGATGTGGAGACGAAGGAGGAGGGCGTGATTCACTGTAATCCCAAGCAAGAAGTGAAGACTTCGGTACGACTCCTATTGTGTTGTGACTCGTAGAAGTGTTGTTAGTATAGCAAACAGTTTGTTACACATACTCAACTAAATCTCAATCTTGTTGTTCACGTCCGTGGTGGTGGGGAGCGTCTTCTTTTCCTTCTTGCAGCACACCAGAAGCACCACGACGATCACGATGATGACGATCACGACGGCAACAGCCACAATGATCCACACCGTGTTGTTCTTCGCAGGAGCCGTCGTGGGACCCTGAGTAGGAGGCTCCGTGGTTGGCGGCTCGGTGGGAGGCATCGTGGTGGGAGGATCCTCCTTCTCTACGCGTAATCGCACACAGCTACAGAGGACCCGAAAGCACCGTGAAGAAGAACTTGGTGTTCACGCCGCCGACGGAGCGAATCACCGTGTAGGACGAGAAGTGGCGGAAGTGGGCGGTGGGTCCGGAAATGGCACCCGACGCAGCATCGAGCTGCACGCCCTCAGGCAGGGCGGGGTAGACGGAGTAGGTGGCGCCCTCCACCGGGTACTCGGGAGTCATCGAGATCTCGTCCTCTCCGGTGACGAAGAAGGAGGTGGCGGAGTACATGGCGAGGTCCACAGTGCTGCCGCACACGTAGGGCGTGAACTCGTTGATCGAGGTGTCCTTCACGGAGCCGTCGAGAGCTATCGGGAACGCCGCCACACCACAACGTACTCTGGAGGATGAAGCGGAAGCTCGTGGAGGGCAGGTTGGTGGCCTCGTTGCAGTAGTAGCGGTACAGGCCGGTGGCGTTCAGCGTCTCCTCGTGCTGGGAGGACAGTCTCCACTGCGTGGTCGACGCGGGCGCGCGGTTCATCAGGCGCCAGCTCTCCACCATGTCCTCGCCGCTGCGGTACACCGTGTACTCGCTGAGAATCGCGGGTCTAGACGTCACCTCGCCGCACCGCCTCCCACGCCAACGACGCCAGCGTGAACTGCATGGTGGACGCTCTGAACACCGCCTTGGTGGCCTCGTCGCCGTCCATGATGCTCTTCGCCTCGTTGTTGTCCATCACCTTCAGACCGTTGTACTGCGACAGCGCCACGTGGAGAGGAGAGCACTCTATCCATCACTCGCCGGCACTTTGCCCACGCTGCTCCGTATAGGAAGCGTACACACCGAAGATGGAGAACGTCAGCTCGATGGTGTACTCCTCGAACTCAATGTAGTGCGCGGACAGCACGAGCACATTGCCCGTAGCGTCCAGAAGAGAAGCAGGGATAATCACGCTAGGGGTGAGGGGTCATGCGATGATGTACTCTTCCCACTGATAGGAGGGGAAGGCCTCCACGGCCATCGTCCACAGATTCACGGCATCATCGTCTTCTCTACGCGTCAGAGGGGACTGCTCGCCACTACTCCTGCAAATGCTCTCTGAGGAGTCTCTTGCTGTTCACCCACAGGGCGATACCGTAGCGGTAGTTCACACGAACCACAAAATGAGAGTACTTCTCCAGGTTGGGGACATCGAAGGAATAGCGGTACACGTGATTGCCCTCGACGGTGCGCTCAGCGCCCGTGTTCACCAGAACCCAGTTTTCGTCCATCTCGAAGTCGCGAGCCCACCACTCACGGGTTTCCCATCCGGAGAAGTAGTACGCGGACGGACCGCTGGGCACAAGATAGGCGACTACGAGTAATCACGGAACGGAGCAGGAAACGAGTGAACACGAAGTTGGTCTTAGAAGAGTACTTGGCTCCGTTGAAAACGACGATTCCGTCCGCGTTCTCAATACGGATAAAAGAGGATGCGCTCCACGCCTTTCCTTCTCTAGGGATGAGGGGAGCAGTGGCAGGCGTACTCCTGTTCTAAAGTGAGGGTGTATTCACCATTGGCGGTTCTATCGATACAACTCTCCGTGGTTGTATTCGAGTAGGCTAAAACGACAGTGCCCGTGAACAGGTTCTTTTCTTCTCCATCGATGGTGCCGGAGATGCGGTACGTCTCCTTATCACCACCAGCGCCGCTAAACTTGGTAACGCGGATATAGCGCTGGTTCTCATTACAGGCAAGAGCTTGGACTATTCCTCACGACTCCACCTCTTGCACTACGGCAAACAAGAAGAAGAAGGGCAACGAAAGCTTTCATCCCTCAATAGTGAATAAGTGTGGCTGAGAGTTAAAGGTGGAAACGGGGAAACGAGTTTACTCTTCTGTTTTCAAACAAACCCACCAAATCATGCCATAGAGCGGTTTATACGTGTGCGAAAAAAGAAGGGTTGTGGAGCGGTGCGCATAACACGATACTGAGAGACTCCCTCCGAAGTCGAACGAAAAACTCAGATCGTAGGACGGCAGCCCGGCGACTCCGCCGTTCTTCAACGACAGGTCCAGCGGAAACAGTTCCTGACACTCCACGAGCGATACGGTCTGGGAAGCATTGGAGAGGTCCGGGTCGCCGTCCCATCGATAAATCTTCATTTTTGCCTCTCGTTGCCCATCACAGAACGGCGCGAAGACATAGCGTCTGGAGACGCACGGAGCCACATACCCTCTCTTCAGCACCAGCAGAACGTGTTCCTCATCAATTCCGACCCCATACGACGACTGCAGCGGTCTCGTCACCGCCTCCGCCTTCTCGCTGCTGTCCGCCTCCAGCACCTTCATCGCGCCGAGCGACACGCAGTGGTCCGCATCGATGGTCGGGAACTCGCACGAGGCTCCGAAGAAGCCCTTCATGCCCTTATGTGCCGCGGTGAGCTTCGAGGAGCCGCCCACCATGAACACGCGTTTGATGTTGCCCTTCTGCAGACCGCACTCGCCCAGCAGCGCCTCCACCACGCCGATCGTGGAGCGGATGATGCCGGAGACGATGTTGTCCAGCGTCGATACGGTGAGATTCACGCACTCCATCTCCTCCGAGAAGTCGCACAGATCGATCTCCGTGTTGGGCGTGCAGGCGAGCGTCAGCTTCGCGTCCTCGCACAGGCGCTTCAGCCGGTTGTTCCGTTGCCGCGCCTTCGCGCCCGGGGGAATCAGCTCCTCTCCGGTCGTCTCTCGCGCCAAGCGCTTCACGTACTCCATGATCGCCAGATCGACATCATTGCCGCCAAGACGGTTGTTTCCCTTCTCGCCGAGAATGCTGAAGCCGTTGGTGCCGTACTCGTTGTCGTAGGTGAGCACACTCGCGTCGAACGTGCCACCGCCGAAGTCGTAGACCAGCACCTTCTCCTGGACCCCGATCTCGATTTGGGAGTCCAGCAGATAGGAGAGCGCAGCGGCCGTGGGCTCCGGAATCATCTTTGTCACAGCGAGACCCGCGATCTTTGCCGCACGACAAATGGCCTTGCACTGCGCGTCCTTGTAGTTTGCGGGAACGGTGATGTAGCACTGGTCGTACACACTTGGACTGTTGAACGTGTCTGCGCGTCGTTTCATCGCCTTGAACAGCTCGGCAGCGACCTCTTCGCAGCTCACCTGTCTTCCCTCCCTGTCCACGATAAACCGAGGATAGCCGTCTTCTCCTCGCACAATCTCGCAGCCGAACACCCCCTTTTCGTCAATCTGCTCGTACTCCTCGAATGTCAGTCCGAGAATCCGCTTTATGCACGCAACAACGAAATGGCCAGGCCTTCCGAGATTCTTCTTCGCGACATCGCCGACCGCCACGATGCCCTTCGCGTATTCGACGAAGGACGGAAACAAGTAGTTTCCGTTGTCATCGGGAAGGAGCTCCTCCTTCTGCTTGAGCAGATACACGGAAGAGTTCGACGTGCCAAAATCAATAGCGAGGGTGTGATCCATTGATCTTGGAGAATGATTATTGTTGAGCGGTTTGAGGGCGGAAAGATCGCTCCCGCGACAACACTGTATACAGATTTGAAAATGGCCGCAGTTTCCCTTCTGCCTAACAGCACTATTGTCAACTGAGCGTGACGTCTTCCTGAAGTCGAGAGCCTGTCGTGGGGATGGCTTCCTCTCCCCGTCTCAAGTCTGTGAGAGAACTGGGAAGAGGGAATGCGATGAATTCCGAAACCCTCTTCTCAGCGCGAATTCTTCCCGTTTTTCGGTGAACCGTTTTTGACCTCATTTCGTAGTAATCCTCGTTGTTGTCACCCTATCTTATGGCGGATCCATATAAAGCGTCGAGATTTCGGTTCCTGGATTCCCAGCCTCTTTCCGGTTTTTGTTTCTGTGTGCATGGTGAGGCGTAGATCCGTGCCGTTACACCGATTTGCCGCTACCCTCGTCCAACGTCGATCAAATCGTTATTAGGACAAACGGAGAGTTGTTTGCACTCCCAGTCGCTGGACCCACGGGCCAACTGTACATCCGACCTGTGAAGGGAACAGAGCGCTACACTGTAAAGTCGACAAAGCTGAAGTGCCACAAGTCGGTTTTCAACACCCGCTTTGATTGCTAGGTATGCAGTATCCGCGTTTGCATTCGACCCCTTCGAGAAGTCGCTTCTGATGACGGGAGCCGAGGACGGAGAGATCCGCGTTGGGATGGTCTTTCTTTTTGAGAAGTAGTTGTGGAAGGTTCCTCCAGAGGGCATATTGGAAGAAAATGTGGAACCGGTTCTGTCTCTGGACGGTCACCGCCGGAAGATCTTGAACATGGAGTACAACCCTACGGCTGCGGAGATCCTTGCAACGGGCTCTAGGTCGCACCCATCTGCGTGTTTCATTGCGTAGTGATGGCACTTGTCGCATTTGGAACGTCTTTTCGCAACGAGAGGTTATCTCGCTGGAGCTGCAAGGCGCGCAGTTGCAGGAGATGAAGTGGGATTACACCGGATCGCTGCTCTGCACAGGCACCAAGAATCGCGAGTATCAACTGTGGGATCCGCGTACGGTCAACATCGTGTGCAACTGGATCGTTTCCACTTGTGCTTTGGAGTGACTGGAATAGGGGCACGCGAGTCCGCGCCGTAGCTACATGACCTGGCTTGGCGATTCGCATTACTTCGTGACCACGGGATACAGCAAGCAGAGCAACCGAGAAGTCGTTCTCCGCGATGTGCGCTGCGTCGACAGTCCCGTGTACACGATTACTGCCGACAACGTTGATCATGACGATCTCGCCTGAGAAGTAGAGTCCGGGTCCCTTTATTCCCTATTATAATCCGAGTTGTCACGTGCTGTGGTACTCCGGTCGCGGAGACACGAAACTGAACGGTCTGGATGTCGATGATGTCTCCATGTGGACCAACCGAGGTGCGAGCTATCGGCATGTCTGAGAGCGTAGAAGCCGGCAACGGCATCACCATCAGCATGAAGTCGTCCACCAAGAGCCTCGCCATCCTCCCCCAGCACATGCTCAACATCAAGAGAAACGAAGTTGACAAGTACGTGAAGGTTCGCTTGTTTCCCCGTAGATTCGTTCGCATCAACATGGACTGCGGCGTGGACGGCTTCGAGATCATGATGCCTCACCAGGCCGGCGCCGCGATCACGGTCGCGCTCCTCCTCTCCCCTCACGCGTAGGAGATCTACGGTCCCATTCCTCAAGCGACCCCTGCGGTGACGGCGGACGCGTGGATTCGAGGCGCCATGGAGAAGCCGCGCACACACGACCCGAACAGCTCGAGCTCTGCGTTCCCGCACGCGCTGGGCGCAGGAGCGCGCGGCAGCAACGCACTGAAGCTGGTGAAGCCGGCGAACATGAAGGAGCTGATCGAGGAGTCGCGTCGAAAGAGTGGCTCTGTGTTGCGTGGATCACCCGTAGCCTTCTCGCAAAGCCAGCTGGACGGGTTCAAGCGGAATCTGAACGAGCTGGCGGACACGATGACGTCGCAGTACGAGAAGCAGCAATCCATCCTCAAATCGGGGTCAGCTGCCGCCGCGTCCGCTCCTTCGCTCACGCGCTCTCTCCACGTGTCCGCGCTGAAGCGAGGCTCGGGGCCCTCGCCGCACGACTCGCTGGAGCGTCCCGAGAAGAAGGAGGTGATGAAGAGCGACGGCGTGGTTCGTCGCATGTCGCTGTTCAAGGCGCCGGAGAAGACCCGTAGGGGTGGAGCGTGCGTGTGACGTGTAGAGTCGACGCTGAAGAAGGGCGTGGCTGTGTGGGCCGTGGAGGAGGAGCGTGAGGCGTAGAGCGCAGCTGGAGAAGTCGAAGACGAGGCTGTGTCTGAACATCCCCAGTCGGACAGCGAACACAGCGGCGCAGACCAAGCCCGGTATGAGCGCGCCACCGAATCGACCTGCGACTGCGGCCGCGCCGAGCAGGCCTGTTGTGAGTGCGATGGCGCAGAATAAGCCTGTTGTGAGCGCAGCGACGCAGATCAAGCCCGCTGTTCCAACGGCGCAGACCCCGAAGCCCTCGCACGGGTACCGTGTGTCGGACATCCTGCCGAGTGAGTGTGGCGATCGAGCGTGAGGCGTAGACGCTCACCCCTCGTCGCCCGTCCCCCAGCCCACTCTCCGAACCGGTCCTGCCGTCACGCTCGGAGACATTCGGCGGTCCGCCTCCTCCACCTCCTCTCAGTCCGGTCCGAGTGTTGGCAGTCAGCCTCGCGTCTCTTCGCCTCCTCAACCCACCACAGTGAATCAACCTCGCATCTCTTCCCCTCAGCCGTCTGTGACAAGTCAACCTCGCGTCTCTTCGCCGCCTCAACCCACCACAGTGAATCAACCTCGCATCTCCTCCCCTCCTCAGCCTCGCATCTCCTCTCCGCCTCCTTCCAGAACGCCCTCCACTGCAACGCCCTTGCTGCCACCTGCTTCGGGCAGGTCGTCGTCCCAGCCCGTCGCTCCGACAACGCAGCCTTCTCAAACGCCCACCATATCACAGGCCGACTTCTTGGGCGTGCTCAGGAGGTTGGACGCCATCGAGGACCGGCTGTCTCAGCTGACGTCGTCGTTTGAACGCCTTTCCTGGCGCTCCTCCAATTCGGGCGATTCCTCGGGGAGGGATATCGAGGACGTGAGAAAGTCGTTGGAAGTCATCAAGAAGCGATTAGGATGTTAACTTATTATGGTGTGTTTGTTGGACCCCTCATAAGCACAGACTTCTCTTGAGCAGACGGAATGGTGAATGGTCTAGTGACTGCTGGGCTGTTTCTGCTCTCTGGCATTGTGGACACGTTGTGCGCGCAGCAGCTCGTGTATTTGGGGATGACGAGTCTTCTTAGTCGCTATGAATCACATACAGACATGCGCTCCATGGCCAGTCTGTTCGCCTACTACTTTTCGTCAGCACTCATCGGTCTGTCACCCATCTCCTTTGGGAGCAAGACGTCACCTTAGAGCAATTCCTTCATGCAATAGGAGCGAGTCTGCGGCTACGGATGTGGAGGAGGCAGAGTCGTTGATCCACAACGAGCCCGAGAAGAAGGAATCGGACTTGGACTCTCCCAGTCTTCCCATCTCGTTGAATACTGCGTACGTCCTCACTGCTCTCTGCGACTTCTCGGGATACATCGTGCGCACCATCGGGTAGCTCCCGTTCGCCTTCTCCACTCTAGACTATCCTATTGCGGGAGCGGGCTCTTCCAGGTGGCCTTCAGCTCTGTCGCGATTTGGAGCGCGCTCTATTCCCGTGTCTTTCTGAAGACGCCGATCTCCTGCGTGCAGTGGATCGGCATCGCCGTCGTCACACTCGGACTCGCCATCTCCCCTCTCTCCAGCCTGAGTGCGAGCGACTCTCCTCTTACTGGCATCCTGCTGACACTGGTCGGCGCCCAGTTTTATGCGCTCAGCTACGTCATCAACGAGTACATCATGGTAAGCTGTGCGCGCCGCCTGTTTCCTAGAGTGTTCCGGGAAACAAGGGGTCGAGGGAGATCTGCAAGCGAATCGGGATCATCAACACCATGATCTCGCTCGTGATTATTGCTGTTGACACATGTATCCGTCTCCATGCGCTACTATCTAGATCCACACCGCGAAGCGTTGGTATTGTCTCCGCTAAGGGAAAAGAAGGCGTCGTTTGGAGTAGGGCTGATGGAGGCAATTGAGAGACAGGATTTGATTCAGTCCTTCTTCTTCTACGTTGGCTCCCATTTTATCCATTCCTGGGCGCTCTTCTCGGTCCAAGGATTGCTAGGTGCTGTTTGGACAGGGTTGCTGCAATGCATTCGTGCGTGTGCCGTTTTTCTCGTCTCGGGCTACTTGTACTGCGGGTTGCAGCGAGCGGTGTGTGTGACGAATAGCTCCGATGCGAACCAGTGCTTGACTCTTAGCAAGGGTTTGGCAACGGCTTTTGTTTGTACGGGGATCGTGATCTTCAACTACGGAAAGAAGTGAGGCATTGGCGTCCATCGTTGAATGTGCTGTTTGTTGCAACAATCGGCTGCAAGTGGCGTGTGGGTCAGAAAGCAGTGAAAAGGAGGGCTTGTTCTGGTTCACAGCCCCTTTCTTCGCCAGCGAGGAAGCATGCGGCTGTTGAGCGAAAGCAGCCGTCGAGGTGCGGAGACGGCGAATTCAACGGGTTTGGCAATAGCGCGAGTCTCCTTCCGAGAGTGACAAACAACAGCGAAACGGCAAGACGGGTTATATTTGAATTCTGGGAGGCGAGACGATAACCCGTTATCCCCGAAAAAGCGAGCATTCTCTTTCATTTTCTCCTCTTCAAGAGTGATTGGGTGAACAACCTCCTTTTCAGCTACTGAGTGTTTGCTCCATCATTCTGCAAATCATTTCTGGAGGTAGGTTCATGTCCATTTGTGGAGGGAGAGGCCTGAAACGGGCGTTATCCTGTATCCTTCTGTTTATGGTCACATGTGCTAACCAGTACTGCAGGTCAAGAGTCGATATCGTCATGAATCCAGGTCGTGAGCAAATCGGCACCAAAGAAGACAAAGAGAATGCTTTCCAAGTTCGGGTGCACCCCGATATGAATCCAGTGAGTCCAAACACAGCCAATCTTGTCAGTCTCCTCGTCGTAGGGTTGAAGGGCGAGAATGAGGGCGTAGGGGATGAAGAATATAGTAAAGACGAACGATAAAAAGCCCAAACGCAAGCCATTCATTTTGACAGAGAACGTGGGAGATGTTGACGAAGAGTGGAAACCCCCAATCAGCAGTCCACTAAAGCCCGCGGTGGCCATATCGAATACAACAGCGTTTCACTTCGTTCCGTTTGAGTGCGTGGTCTGATGCTTAGGCGGGAGAGCAGGAGCCTCACCAGAGCCATTTTCAGTCCAGCTCTGCCGAGATCATCGCAACGACAAGTTCAAACAGCGTGGTGTCCTGCTCCTCGCGGTCGAGCTACAGTTCTCAAAAACGAAGCGACAGCAACGACGCCTATTATCCGCAAAGCAAGGCGTGTCGCCGCATTCCCCACCCCGCATACCCACCGTCCTTTACGGCAGCGCTAGAGAGCAAGGGCTCGATCAAGCAAGAAGACGATGACGCAAGCGTCGCACGACCGGTTGCTTCCGAGGTGCGGAGTCTGTCGGGGCAGCGCGAGAGCCCGACGTGTTGCACGTGCCGAAAGAGTCATTGCTTGAAGCTGTACTGCGCGTGTTTCAAGAGCCAAGAGTACTGTAACAGCGACTGCACGTGCTACAACTGCTACAACAACGCGCGTCACGAGGAGGAGCGAGAGGACACCATCTCGATGATGAAGGCGAAGAATCCGCACTGTTTTGAGAGTCACGTCGACAAGAAGGTGATGCTCGTGGCGCTGTGTGAGAGCTAGAGAGGGATTAACCGCATTGGTTGCCGATGCAAGAAAACACACTGCGACAAGAAGTACTGCGAGTGCTTCAACGCGGGCGTGCCCTGTGGAGATCAGTGTCAGTGCAGGGACTGTAAGAACCAGGGCTGTATTCACGACTTGTAAACACATTCCCTTTTCTCTACTTGTTTGATACGCTTGGGCACGATGGACGGGAACAACATCGAGAAGTCAAGCCAAGAGCAGCAGGAGAGCGCGCAACAGCAGGAAGAGGCGGAATCTGAAGTGATGGACATCCTAATGCAGGTATTGGATGACATCAATCCTGCTCAATACAACACAGATATGGTTTTGCAGAGAATGAGGGAGGAATGTGGAGAGGAGTGCACTTCACGTGCTGTGGTCACACATAGAGTGGAAGTCTATCGAGATGCAATTGTGCAAAGAATTGACGCGTTTGTGAGTGCGAAACGGAAGGAGGCTTCAGACGAGGATATTTCCAACGAGACCACCTCAAACCCGTCTTTAGATGCTGTGTACACTGTTTCAAGCGAGTTGCAGTCCATCACGGGGAAAGAGGAATGCACCGGAAGAGAAGTGTGCTCCACGATCCTGTCTTATGCAAAGATTATCTACGCAGTGTGGAAGTACATATATGACAACAAGTTGGCTGATCCACATAACCCGGAGACTCTCCTTCTGGATAACACGTTTGCAGAGGTGGAGTGTCACGACGAGGAGTCATTCCTAGATGGCCCAATCACCCACCCTTTCCATCTACGAGGTGACAATATCCTCCATCGATAGTCCGTAGTCCCTTCATTTGCAGAAGTGCATTGGCAACCACATTGCGTTACCTGAATCCTCCCAAGCGGCAAGTACGAGGAACGCAGCATGACTCACATACAGATCCTGTGAAGCACAACCCGTTTGCAAAGGAGCTGAGACTCTCGGACGAGCTTGCCGCTTTCGTTGGACAGCCCACGATGTCGCGTCCCCAAGTGCGAGTGCTTTGTTGCTGTCATGGTGTAGTTAGTGAAGTTCTTCTGGAGCTATTTCAAAGAGCATGTAGTCGTGTCTCCGAATTGTGACGAATAGAAACTGCAGGACGAAAACAACAAGCGCATGATCAACTGCGATGAGAAGCTCAAGTCGCTTCTGGGAGAGGATCAGTTCCAGTCCTTCTCTTTGATGAAGTACCTGAAGAAGCATATACTCGCGTGATGATGTGCACTATTTCGTTATTGGTGTCTTTGTTACTGAGAAAAGGCTTGAATTCGCGCCCAGGGGTTCATTTCACAAAAGCAGGGCGATTCTATGGGGAAGGAAAGAGGGGCTTTCCATTCCTCCTCCATTCTGTCTCCCGTATTTCGCAGTAAATCACCGACAGTTCATTCTTTGAAGTGTAAATATGGCTGATATTCAAGAACAGGTACGTATTTCGATTAGACTCATTTCCGCGTGGACAAGACATGGGCAATGGCGTTATCGGGCACTTTTCTAACGATTTGTAGAACCAGGCTGCCTACCAGAAGCAGGATAAGTTCTCCTACCGCAAGGTGCACGTCCTCGGCA
>ERZ1106923.139-NODE-139-length-32569-cov-17.818355_pt1 | contig 32569 bp, 42 predicted proteins | sample MGYA00403657_ERZ1106923 | MGnify/ENA primary metagenome ERZ1106923 (study PRJEB35170, sample SAMEA104062425) | human gut metagenome | biome: human gut; feature: human-associated habitat; material: faeces | place: Denmark | collected 2012-06-19 ...
GCGGGCTCGACTTCAGCGTCGGCGTCCTGGGCGTACACGGGTGGATGTTAAGAAAACGCTGTAAGGGTACGGAAAACCGCACACAAAGGATATGCATCGCCGCCAAACACAAGATGGCAAAGAACAGGAGCGTTACAAAATAGGAGAATCTCATTTGATAGTATACAAGCAGTATTGTGAGAGCTATTCCCTCCCGAATGCGACATGCATCATGCACGTACGGTGGTCTAAGCGCTCCTGGCTTATCAATGAATCCCTTCTTTCGTTGTGAATTGTATTCCCGTTGTATCCAATACAGGGTAGCGATCCACTATCAGTAGGGGAATGGAGGGAGAGAGGCGTGGATGGGTGTTTCTAAGAGGGAAGTAGAATCACAAGAAGCAAGTCGTCTTATATAAGAAATCCATTCTACAACTCTGTCTATTACACTGGATGTGTGTTTTGCAGGGAATGGAAGGGATCCACAACATGAAGAATAAACCGCACATACAGTACTGTAGTTCCCCTCCCCCACCTCTCATCTCTCCAACGAGAAAGAATCGCACGAATCCAGATGTCCCCAATTCCCCAACAATTCTCGTCCACGCCATGAGAGGCGATTCGATCCAATCGCAGCCTGGAATGCCCAACTACAATGAAGTACTTAAGGAGGTATCCACAATTTTGGAGAAGATGGGTACGAACGCTCCTTTGGCTGCCTTCGAGCGAATCAAATCGCTCATGTCTCAGAACCAGGCCATTTTCAACCAAATATGTGACATCATCGAAAGAAGCATTATGAATGTTTGATCGTTTGCCTCTCCTCTCAGCCTGTAGGCTTCCGTGCAAAACAAGAAGTCCATCCTATACCTCATGGACTACCTGTTCAAGAACATGGACAACCGCATCACAAAGTATTACGCTCGTGCTCTCCCCTCCATTATCGGCAACTACTTTGAATCTGTGGGTACTGCACATTGCAAGTGATGGAAATAGGCAAAGGATGAGATGCGGTCGATGATAGCCAAGATCGTGGGAACATGGGCGAGAGCCGGGTACTTCCCCCAGCCCGTGATTATGGAGATCATCGTCGCCCTTTTCTATGTACAATCATGCAGTAGAGACGCGTCCAATCCTCCTGTCAAGGTCCCCAGCACTTTGAAATGGTGTGGAACCAGCCCTTCAACGCGGCGTATTACGGGAGGATTGCTCGACAAGCCCCACAGCGCGCTCCGGGGCAGATGTCCTATCACACCGTGGATTATCTGGATGACGACACGCTGGGTCCCGTGGGCGACGACGACGACCTCAACCCCGACTTCACCATCAATACCGAACTCCTTCATCGATCTGTGTTTCCGGTCCTCTTTATGTCTTGCCGTCACTTGTAGACGCTTCTCTGCCATTTTCAGTACGTCGAGGAAGTGTGGCGCTACCAGATGGAGCAGAACAAGATTCGCAGTCGCATGAAGCCGGCGATGGAAGTGGTTGCGCCCGTCGTCGAGGAGACGAACGTCGGCTCCGTTCTGTTCACGTTCAGCAACTGGAGCGACACGGAGGCGCTGGTCATTGCCGGGCGCGATTATCTTGGAGCCATGCGAAAACGCGCGAAGCACCACTGCGACCAGTGCGGCGTGTTGTTCAGGAAGACGGACGAGGTATGCGCGTGAAAGCGGAGTGAAACGTAGTACTCGGCGCACATCCGATTGCATCAGGAGAACAACGAGCTCTTCCAGAAACAGAAGGTGTATCGCGGCTGGTACAAGTCGCGGCGTGAGTGGGTGCAGAAGGACGTGGCGGAGGTGGTCGAGGAGGACAAGGAGGTGGAGACGCAGTACGTGGAGTATGACGTGCGCTTCCCCACCTGCGGCATCTGTGGCGAGAAGCTGGAGGTGAAGGACGTGGACGACGAGAAGCGGAAGGGACTGTACTTCGTGGACGCGGTGCAGCCGGTGGCGAACGGGCCTGTGTACCACGTGCGGTGCCTGAAGATCCGAGAGGAGGAGGAGAGGAAGGAGGAGGAGGAGGTGCTGAGTCGGAGAGAGGAGCCGGCGAAGAAGGAAGAGCCCGTGGTGGTGGAAGAGAAGAAACCGAGCGATATTGTATTCTCTTTTGAATCGTCTGTTTGGAACAAACACAAGAGCTGATGGCTTCCATGAGACGCTTCTGGTAGTTCCTCACGCGATCCATGAGACTCCGCATCAAATCGATGCGTTTGTTTATGCGATTCGACACCTCCTCGCGTTGTCGCTTCATCTACCCATCATCTCCATCTCCTCCACGCACCTCTTCCTCCTTGCCCTCCACTCCACTCTGACACGCACTCACCTTCTTCATCAGCTCCTCCAGTTCCTCTCTCATTCGACCGTTCTCTTCCTGCAGGTTCTTCAGCAACTCGCTGTTCGACTTGGAGTTCAGCGCCACGCGACCCTGCAAGTCCTCCACCTCGTCGCTCTGTCGCTTCAACTGCAACTCCAGCTTCTATTCCTCACTCTCTCCCTCCTTCGCAACCTTCTCCTCAATCGTCGCGTCGCCCAACAACTGCTTCAACTCCTTTATCCTTACCTTCGTCTTCTCCACGCTGTTCACCAACCCCTCGCGCTTCTTCAATTCCCCCATGATTTCCTCCAATCCGCTCACGACGTCCTCCAGCTTCTATTCGTCACGTATGGATGTTCGCCACCACTTTGGATGCCGCCACGACGGTTGTCTTCTGACCTTCCATTTCGGCGGCTTGGAGCGAGAGCGTCCTGCATTCCGCGGTGAAACGGGCATAGTCGTTCTTCATGTCCGCCACATCTTGCTTGGTGTCACATAGAGAGAGTAACAAGTACCGTGAGCTTGCGAGGCGAGGCGATGATGCGATCGCTCAGCTCCAGCGTGGTTTGGTTTTCGTCCTTGATCTGCTGCTCGAACACGTTCTGCACGTCATCCGCACGAATATGGCACACAATCATCTTTGTAATCTCCTTCATCTCCACTTTGATCGCGTTGTTGTTCTCCTTCAGACGCTGCTGCTCGATGTTCAGCTTCTCGATCTCCTCTTCCAGGCGCTTGTTCTTTTCCTTCTGCTCCACCACAATACTCCGGTCCTTCTGCTTTTGGGACCTATTCCATCAGTTTCGTATTAAGGCACGACTCCAGCGCAGTCTTGCGACTCTGAGCCACCTTGATATCGTAGTCGATGGTGCGTATCTTTTCGTTCAATTGATTCTACGGGTTGCATTGCAGCTCGCATTACATACCTTTTTGTCTCGGTACACACGCAGCTGATCAACCACGACGTCAGAAAACATGATAAAGTTGATAGCAGCGCTGAGCTGTTCTCGAAACCGCGTCGCCGTCGGCTGTAGCAAATCTGTGAAGCTGAAGTCGTGGACTCGGCAAACGGCCATGTAGTCACTTCTACAGCACTCACTGGGATGCAGATCCACTCACAGAGGACTAAATAATGTAATCGCGGATAGAAGGTGCTGGTTATTCTCCAAACCGTATTTCTTTGCATTCTCTTTGTCGTATCCCGAAATTTCGTCAGGCGGAAGACCTGAGCTGATGCTCATCAGATTGATGAATGTATTCAGGACGTTCTTGGTGTTCGGGGCGCTCAAATCGCTGGCTTCCATCGGAATCTCCAACTGTTTCATGTTATCCAATATCTCTCGGTCCGACAGTATCGGAAATGAAAAGGTCGCGTTGGCAGCCATCGTCTATTTCAAAAACTGCTTCATGGAGTCGAAATGGGCGGGATTTCTGGAACAAACACAGGCAGTTAGCTCTTCGTACTCCCCAGCAGCTGGTCCATCTTGGCAAGCTCTACACATCAGGAAGGGACGATGAACTGTACCGTCCATGTAGGCGGCATCGTCGTCATCATCGTCATCGATCAAGTCCGCAGCCACTTCTGTGTTTTGAGGCTGCACAGGTTGCACGGGTTGCACGGGTTGCACAGGTTGTGCAACTTGAGTCGCTGGCGCGGACGAGGAAGACTGCTCTCCCTTCTGCGCCGCCAGGATCTCCGCGCGACTCCTCACGACGAAATCGTTGATGGACGGCGCGTGCTCCGTCTTCGGCTTTGGACCTCTCTTCGCTAAATGACCCTCGATCATCTGCTTCATGCTGTGACGCGCGCGAGCGCCTCGCGCTTCAATGCTGTCGTGCGCAGTTGGCTCGCTGTACCCCAACGGATCGGAGTTCTCGCCGTCCACGATGTTGATTCGCTTCGACGGCTGGAGCGTCGGAGCCGTCCTCTTCTGGGCAGGAGCCGAAGCCATGCCGTTGTTGGAAATCATGCTCATCAGCTCGTTGATCTTCTCTTCAATCGCGCTGTTTGTGGACTTCACGTGCAGGTAGGGACAGTTATTCCCGTTCTTGCACCCTCCGTGCGTGAAGTAGTAACATATCTTTTGTGTAGGAGCCTGAGACGCAGGCTGTTGATGCTTGTAATGAGGTCTGGAGGAACTGACAGACGGCTAGTCGTGAACAGACAACGACATCGGATACGAGGCAGTGCAGATGGATGAACTTGCAGTCAGGATCGTGACACCCGCCTCGAAGGAACTTGGAGCACAGTATATTCACCTTCTTCACTTCCTCTTTGTGACGGAACGGACAGCTGCTTCCCTACGCAACGGTGAGCGAGAATCCGGAGCAGACAACGCCACACAGAAGAAACAGATGCCTACCTTTGTGCAGCCAGTGGTCAAAAAGAATCGGCAATCGACGACTTCGGGCGCACTCGCGTCTTTTGAAGTGGCGGAGGGACTCTTCTACACGATGGTTAGTCGGATTCCTGCCATCTATGGACAGAACAACACGAGCAGAATAGAGACATCAACAAAAGCACGTACAGTGTCCGGATTCGGAATTGGACTCGTTCCTTGCAGATCTGACATTACCAGTAACTTTGTAGTGAAAAGTACGATTCAGACCCTTGGCCAAGTGCCAATAATTGCCCTTTCGGTGCTCCTTTTTCGGGAAAGAATAGGGTTAGGGGTCAATTGTGCGTGATGTACCTTTAGTGCAGAAAACACGAGCTAGTACGTTTGAGTACTATATGTCACAGCGTTCACATTGGGACAGACGGGAACAGCATGTTCCTCGTCCCGGTACTCCTTTCGCAGGGCATCTAAATAACTGTAGCACGTCAGCGTCATATCGGGACGCTCCTTCACACCAAACGACTTCACAAAGCGGTTGCGAAAGGAGGAGCTATACGTGAAGGTGAACGCTCGACCGTACTCTCTGTGAACCAGATCCGTGGAAAACACTTCGCTCGGAATGAAAAAGGAATAGCCCTGCAGACGGAGGTGGTCAACGTACTGCACTTTGTTGCACCCATAGTTGATGAATCGCTCGTCGAAGAGAACGGTGTCCTCTGTGTATCGCAGCATCACGTAGCTATGCTCAACACATCGATTATGGTGTACGGCTCCTGGAATCGTGAGGGGAAGCAGGTAATGCGAAAGAGGGTTCTCTGCGCGGCGTTCGCCCATTTGCTATTCACATAATTCTATCCGTGAAACAATTAGCTAAATGGCAACGTGCGTATCCCGACCCTCCTTATTCAAGCTGCATTGCTGCTTCTGCAAACATCGCTTCAGCGACTCCTTCGTCTTCGGGAAGAACCGGTCCGTTCTACCCCTAACACAGCTTCTCCTCCCTCACCGCGCCGCACAATCCATCAGCGACTGACACGACGCCAGGATCTTCTTCTTGTTCGCCACGAAGACGGACGGCACAATCACGGCGGAGGCGTTGGAGCGGAGCACCGCGGGCGGCAGCCGCAGCAGCTCCTCGTACACGTTCGCTACACCTCACGCCCCACCGACGCCGCTACGACTGGGCCACAAGTCCATGTCCGTCACCAGGAAGTGCGTCGTCCGCACGTTCTTGATGGCGATGTTACGCAGCAGGTTGACGGGGAAGTCGCTGAAGAAGCGCTCGCGTCGCTTGACCACGTGGAGGACCACGCGGTAGTTGGGCGGGAGTCGGCGCGAGGGCATGGAGCGGAGGAGGGCGGGAAGGTCAGGCTCCTTCACGTGGATGGCGGCTACGAGCGGTCTAGGTATCACAGCGAGCCGTTAATGTCACCCTGACCACCGTGCGACGAAGAAGGGAAGAAGACTTAGTCGCTCGGGACTATCGTTCAGATGGAAGAAGAGAGAGTCACGTGGCAGCGAGGATCAGCGAGACGTCGACCTTTCCTTGAAGAACCGCGATGAAGTCTGGATATCACACATCGCTTCATTGCCCACTTCGCTGCGGCTCCTGGTACGGCTGACACGGCGCGTCGCCCTCGCACAGATAACAGTGCTTGCACTGGCCCTGGAGGTGTTGGCTCTGTCGCACGGGCTTGAAGAGCCACGGCTTCGTGCGTCGCACTAGAGTTCAAGAGAGTGAGAACTGGGTACGGCGGTCGATTTGCGGCTCGAAGTAGACGGAGAAGGGTCCGTTGGGGTGGGAGAGGAAGGCAGGCGTTGCCTTGCTGGACCGGCCCGCTCTCCTGTGCCAGTCTTTGCTCACGGAGCGGCGCTTCTTTGGGGTGTCTTTTGGGGGTTGATTTGAGGTTGCTTGTGAAGTGTTTGTTGAAACTTCCTTTGAGGATTGATTTGAGACTTTCTCTGAGGATTGATCCGAGACTTCCTCTGAGGACTCACTCGAGACCTCCTCTGGAGTCTCCACTTCCTTCTCAGCAGTACCATCAGGAGAGGAGTCTCGAGAAACGTGATCATCAGAAGACTCTCCACGAGAATCACCACTGTCATCATCAGCAACATCGGAAATCACTGCAGAGTCCTCACTGCTAATGGATAACTGTATCTCATGTGTAGGAGAGCTACTAACAGGAATGGATGGACTATCAACCGTCTCTGGCACTTTCGCAGAAGGACTTACAGTGTGCATTCCATTTCCATGCTCCAATAGGGCCGGTACAGACGGAATGCTAATCATCACGTTTCAGACCACGCACATACTCAAGAACAGCCTTCTGTACTCCGTTCACTTCATTACCATCGAGTGGATCGTGACTTAGGACCTACATCGTGAGAACGAACGGGAAGGAGAAACTGTAGTCATGTTCCGATACTTCCCAGAGAGCCGAAACGAGTAGTGATATGCAACCGCGTTTCCACTGACATCACGAAAACGAGAAAACGAGTACGATAGCAACACAGAGAAGGAGAGGAAATAGGAAACGGCGATAACACACAACTGCCAGGGCCTCATTCTGTAGCAGTGTTGGGCACTCGAAGAGGAGCAGTCATTATCGCATTTGCAAATTCCCGTTCGCATCCTCCAGTTACGTCAACATGAGCGGGAGCGAGGTCGTTATCGGAATTGACCTGGGAACGACAACGAGCTGTGGGGCGATCTTCCGAAACGGTCAGTTGGAGAACGTCTCGCGCTCTGCCACGCGCAATACGATCGATTCGATCGTCAAAGTGACGAGGGACGGGTATGCAGTGCTGACTCTGAATAGCGCTTCTCGTACTGCACAATTGCAGAGAGGCGGCTGCATATATGAAACAAAGCGACTAATCGGAAGGAAGTACGAGGACGTGAAGGAAGAGGTGGAAAAGAACAAATGGCCATTTGAAGTGGTGGAGGGAGAAAACGGATATGCAGCGATAAAGGTGCACGTGGAGAAGGACATTTACCAAACATTTGCTCCAGAGGAAATCGCGTCGTTCATTCTGTCGAACATAAAGAAGAGCGCCGAAGCATACCTGGGTGAGACGATCAACTCATGTGTAATCGGCTGTCCTGTGGATTTTACACAGGATCAACGCAACGCGACGATCAGTGCTGGAATCTTGGCTGGATTCGACAAGGACCACATTTCCCTTATTGCGGAATCGACAGCAGCGGCAATTGCATATGCAAACAAATTTGATGCGAAGACGGAGGGTCGTCGAGTGTATGTTGTGTACGACTTTGGTGGTGGTACTTTTGATGCTTCTGTTGTGGAGCGAATCGGAACGAGTTATCGCACACTGAGTACGGCTGGTGATCACAACAGTGGAGGTAAAGACATCGACATCGCTCTGATGGACCATATCACAAAGCGACTCCAAGAAGAAGGAAAGGTCGTGGACGCGCGCAAAGTGGCGAAACTGAAGTTCGGTTGCAAACAAGCGAAGGAGGAGTTGCTAGTGGAGAAGAGCATTTCGCTGGTCTGTGACTTCGTTGCGGATTGCGACGAGGACGAGGAGCCCGAGATCCAAATCACTCAAGCGGCGTTGAATGCCGTGGCGAAGCCAATCATTAAGAAGACGATAGAAGTGGTGAAGGAGGCGATGAAGAAGTGCTCGCCACCAGTGAAGGCGAACGAGGTGGACTTCGTGTTCTTGGCAGGTGGTTCGAGCAAGTTGTCAGTGGTGAAGGAAGAGTTGAAGAAGATGTTTGGAGAGAACAAGATTCGAGTGGATTCATACAATTTGTGTGAGTGTGCGATCGCATATGGCGCGACACTGGTGGGCTACAACAAGAAATTGAGTGGTAATACTGGTGGTTTCATCGACGAGGCGGAGAACGATCTGATGAGCATGACCGATATCGTCCCGTTTTCTGTCTGGATCTCTTCGGAGAGCGGCGATCACCTGCTGATTCCCGAGAACAGTCCGACGAACAAGACGCACTCCGCAGTGGTGTTCCCGACTGCGCGCAACGTTCCCGCGGTTATCACGTTCTTCACGTGCAAAGAGAACGACACGGAACACCGACACGTGGTGGGCTCGCTGTCGGTGCCTGTGAACGATGCGTTGGAGACGGTGTGCCAGCCACTCCAGGTGGAGGCGAGAATGACGAACGGAGAGTGGATGCGGGTGAGAGTGATCAAGGAGTTGGAGCACGAGGAGTACTGTGCGGATGTGAATGTGATCATGAACAAGGAGGAGGAGCTGAGCGCGGTGGAAAGGAGCATTATGCTGTCGCGCGACAACCAGGAGCAGGAGATGGTGAAGGAGATGAAGACGGCGATTTACTGCATCTGCGACACTGTGCTGTACAAGCCCGGGGTGTCGAAGTCGCTGTATTCGGATGTGTGTAATGTGGTCAAGGAGTGTGAGAAGAGCTCGAGCGTCGAGCAGCTGCTAGAGTTGAAGAAGAGGGCTGAAGAGCTTTGCGGTGTCAACTCTTAGTTTTTGTAGTGTGATTGTTGTCATTCCCTTTCGACAGTGATTGCTGTTATTTCCTCTGTTTGTACTCATTGTCACTCACTCCATTTACACTCATCAGCACTCATTCCGTTAACACTCATTGCCATTCACTCCTTTTCCCCACTCAAAGAAAACAAAATGGAACCCCTTTTCGCATATGCAAAACGGCGCTTTACCTCTCTCAGTTATCGACTCTTTGATGGAAGATAGGGTGGTTGTTGGCATCGATCTGGGCACAACAACGAGCTGTGGGGCGATCTTCCGAAACGGTCAGTTGGAGAACATCTCGCGCTCTGCCACGCGCAGCACGATCGATTCTGTGATTAAGATCGACCATGGCAACGCGGTGTGCATGAATATCAACCCAGGAACCAAGGTCAATACGGGCTTCGTTTACGAAATCAAACGACTGATCGGAAGGAAGTACGAGGACGTGAAGGAAGAGGTGGAAAAGAACAAATGGCCATTTGAAGTGGTGGAGGGAGAGAATGGTTTTGTGAAGGTGAAAGTGCGGGTGCAAAAGGAGGAGCATATCTACAAGCCGGAGGAAATCGCGTCGTTCATTCTGTCGAACATAAAGAAGAGCGCCGAGACATACCTGGATAAGACGATCAACTCATGTGTAATCGGATGCCCTGTAGATTTCACACAGGATCAACGCAACGCGACGATCAGTGCTGGAATCTTGGCTGGATTCGACAAGGACCACATTTCCCTTATTGCGGAATCGACAGCAGCGGCAATTGCATATGCAAACAAATTTGATGCGAAGACGGAGGGTCGTCGAGTGTATGTTGTGTACGACTTTGGTGGTGGTACTTTTGATGCTTCTGTTGTGGAGCGAATCGGAACGAGTTATCGCACACTGAGTACGGCTGGTGATCACAACAGTGGAGGTAAAGACATCGACGTCGCCTTGATGAATCATGTTATCATGAGACTGGAGAGAAAAGGAAAGCGAATCAACCCACGGAGAATTGGACGCCTGAAGTTCGGTTGCAAACAAGCGAAGGAGGAGCTACTGTGTCATCCCAATTACAGCATCCCTGAGGACTTCATCGTGGGGTGCGACGAGGACGATCCGGAGGACGTCGACATCCGCAGAGCCGAACTGAACGTTGCGGCGAAGCCCATAATTAAGAAGACGATAGAGGTGGTGAAGGAGGCGATGACGAAGTGTTCGCCACCAGTGAAGGCGAACGAGGTGGACTTCGTGTTCTTGGCAGGTGGTTCGAGCAAGTTGTCAGTGGTGAAGGAAGAGTTGAAGAAGATGTTTGGAGAGAACAAGATTCGAGTGGATTCATACAATTTGTGTGAGTGTGCGATCGCATATGGCGCGACACTGGTGGGCTACAACAAGAAATTGAGTGGTAATACTGGTGGTTTCATCGACGAGGTGGCTGACGGTAGCGGCCTGCAATTCGTGGACAAGAACACATTTGGCATCAAGCTCCGGACAGGTGACGCGTACACGGTGCTGATTCCCGAGAACAGTCCGACGAACCAAGTGTTCTGGAAGTACATCGTGCCGCCCTCCGCGCTGAGCACGTCCTGCTCGTTCCAGCTGCTGCGATATAGCGAGAGCGATTCGATGAAGAGTCTTGGTTACTTCTCGGTGCCGGTGAAGGATTACGTGCTGAAGGAACGACAGCCGATTCGCATCGAGGCGAGGATGATGGGCGCGGAGTCGCTCCAGCTGAAGGTGATCAAGGAGCTGGAGCACGAGGAGTGCACAATGCAGCTGAATCCGTCGATGCGACAGGATGAGCTCGATGATGTCTCGAGGAGTTCCGCCATCTTCCGGAGCAAGGAGGAAAAACAGAAGGAGATCGACGATTACAGAAATCAGTTAATGGACCGCGTAACGCTGCTGACGGGTGACATGAGCGCGGGACGCTCCGAGCGGCTGAACGCGTTGCTCGATTTACATAACGCGATCGAGGAGAGCACGGATATGAACAGGTTGAGGCAACTCGAAACGGAAGTTGATCGTCTCAGTAGATAGTGCTTTGTTTATTGAACACTTCGATTCCTCGGCATGCAGAACCAGAACGTATCGTCGATTCTAGGGGCAAAACTGCTGGAAGTGGGGGCTGATTGGCAATGTGACGGGTAGGGATGGGCAATGCTCGAAGCGTGCTGTCCGTCGTGCAACGTGCCTCTGATGCGAAGTAGAGACGAGCAGGTTGTCTGTTTTGGCTGCAACACGCGCTTTCACCGAAACGAGGACAATGAATACGTTGTAAGTCTTTGTGAAATGTAGTAATCATATAGATTTTGGAAGAGAAGAAGGAATCTCCCCAATCCGTTCCTTCTCCTCGTGAAGAGGAAGTGTGTGTTGAAAGTGATAAAGCGTACAAGCAGTACTTGGAGCAGTTCCTGAACAACCGTTCAAAGCGGTTGTATGAGATGTGCGACGAGCTGGACGACGAAGAGATCGCGCGCAAACTGCAGATCATCCAGACCACCATCCAGTGCCTTCAGGCCGTTCCTCATTAGTCTTTTCGTATGGAGCTGTTTGTTACGATTGAAATAGAAGGACTGGAGGGCGAAGGCGACTGGTCGAAGAGCGAGTACAGAATCGAGGTAGCGGCTGATTTCCGTGGGTGAGCCGTAGAAGCTCGATTCGCTGCACCCAATCCTGTATATCAACGACAAGCAGCTGATAGGGCACTATGAGGCAACAGACGGGACACAGCTGCTGATCACGCCCCGTGCGGGATGGAAGAGAGGGGAATGACTCTGTAGAGGACGATATTCGGATGTCCAACAAGAAACTCGTCTTCCGCCTCTGTCCTGATCGACCGGACTACGAGAACGTCGCGCGTGCCAGTGCCCTGATCCGCGAAGGGAATTTGAATGTCGAGCCGTATCTCGACTCGTCCATCGTCAGTGTGTAACATGTCGTCGCTTTGTGCTGTTTCCTATTTACACTCCTCACTTCCATTCCGGTGTGTGAACTACTAGTTGTAAACTCAGAATGTCCTTCCGCTTGCGGATTCCAGAGGAGGCGAAGGAGTATCTTCGCTCTGTCAGCGCACTGACACCGGATCGTATGTGTACAATGATATAATAATGCGCAGAACTGAATTCGGTGTGTGCTCTGGTTTCCAGCTATATTACACACGAACCGCAAGCAACATCCTTCAAAACGTTGAGCCGTACGGAACAGAGCTGGAGTGTGACCATAGGGAGCGTGGGAGTGGACAGCACGACTCTCGACCACTGCATCTGCGGAATCGGCTTTCTCTTATCCGAGTGCCTGAAACACAACGTCAATCCGTTTGACTTTTCGAGCGCCATCGAAGAGGCGCAGCTGAGCGAGGAGGCGAAGACAGTACTCACGCAGTTCTACGATCACATCGTTCGTTGCTCTGGAAAGGAGTTCCTTGTAGAGCATCACCATGAGGAAGGGAGATCGCTCTGTCAGCGAGGCAACCGATTCCTCGTATTCAGAGATTACTGTACATGTGTGCTGCTGTCAATGAGGCGTAGGATGTGAAGTGGCGTTTGGATGTCGAGCTCAACAACCAGAGCTTGTACCGCGTCTACAGGCCGTCCTTCCTGGTTGAAATCGACTCTCGTTGCAAGAATGAGCGGAAGAGTGAGTTCTTCGAGACGGACTACACCGTGATGCAGTCCATCGTGGAGGACCTCACGAACGCGGTTCAGAGTAGTTGGAGTGTGTGCTGTAGTGATTTCAGATATCTTATGCAGTACGCATAGTCTGTTTGTTGCCTTCACTTTTGCCTGGTTTGTATCGCTCTTCGCTCAGGAAGGGGCGCGATTCACTTGCCGCTTGATGGGGATGGATCACTGCACGCCGCGCTCTTTGTCAAGAAGCAACTGACTCTCACTCTTTTTCTATTCTATGTCTTGTATCGATTATAACTTGAAGTGGGCGATGCGCTGTCCTGTAATCCTCTAGTTTTGATCGCATTGTCGAAGATTCGCGTCTTCCCTACAGAAACACAAAGATCGTGTGCACGCTGGGTCCTGCGTGCTGGGACGTTGACAAACTCGTGGAAATGATTGATGCGGGTATGGACGTGGCTCGCTTCAACTTCTCTCACGGCAACCACGAGGTATGTGCGAGTCGGAGCGGATCACGAATAGACGCACGGAAAGGCTCATGACAATCTGATGGAGGCGCTGAAGCGTCGTCCCAACAAGCGAGTTCGTTTTCTGCTTCAGCGTCACGATGTAGGTCGCAGTGATGCTGGATACGAAGGGACCCGAGATTCGTACGGGTTACTTGGTCGACGGAAAGAATATCACCATCGAGAAGGACTCCGTCGTCGAGATCACCACCGATTGCTCCGTACTTGTCGTCGAAGAGGCTCACCTCGCAGATAAAGGGCGATTGCCACCGCATCTCGTGCTCCTACAAGGACCTGCCCACCTCCGTCAAGCTGAACCAGCTGATCTACGTCTCCGACGGCGACCTGACCTTCCAGGTGGTGGAGATTGGAACCGAGTTTGTGTTTGTTTCTCTGAGGTGAACTCTAGCTCGATTCAGTGCCGCGCGCTGAACACCGCCACCATCGGCGAGACGAAGAACATGAACATCCCCGGAGCGATCATCACTCTGCCCACACTCACTGAATCCGTGCGCACATCTTCCTTCCCTGACCCGTAGGATATCCACGACATCGCTGAGTTCCCGCTCCACCACCGCGTGGACTGCATCGCCGCCTCGTTCATCCGCAAGGCGTCGGACATCGACAACATCCGCAAGGTGCTGGGTCCGCAGCTGCAGCACATCCAGATCATCGCGAAGATCGAGAACCAGGAGGGACTGCAGAACTACGAGTCGATCCTGGAGAAGGTGGACGGCATCATGGTGGCGCGTGGCGACTTGGGCATGGAGATGGCGCCCGAGAAGGTGTTCTTGGCGCAGAAGTACATGTTGCATGAGGCGGCGCTGAAGGGGCGTTTCACCATCACTGCCACGCAGATGCTGGACAGCATGATTCGCAAACCGCGGTAGGCGTTTCATTGATGGTTAATGGGTAGTCCGACGCGCGCGGAGTGCACGGACGTGGCGAACTCGATTCTGGACGGCTCGGACGCCGTGATGCTGTCGGGCGAGTCGGCGAACGGTCTGTACCCGGTGAAGGCGGTGACGATGCTGAAGAAGCTGAGCGAGGAGACGGAGAAGGTGTACCCGTACATGCGCTGTCGCATCGTGAGCGAGCGAGGGAGAGGTGAGGGGTAGAGAGTGTACGAGCAGAGCTCGCAGAAGTACGGCGTGAGCGAGGTGGAGGAGAGTTGCTACGAGGCGGTGATGCGCGCGGAGGAGAAGCATGCTGGAGCGGTGATCGTGATGAGCCACGGCAACGAGCTCGCTCGCTGGGTCAGCAAGTACCATATCGCGCAGCCCATCTTCGTGCTGACGGACAATGAGAAGATCGTGAATCAGGTGGACGGATACTACCGCGGCTGCAGAGGCATTATGGTGGAGAAGGAGGTGAAGAAGGAGGACATGGTTTCTCTGCTGAAGGAGAAGGGTTACTCCGTTGCGGGAGCGGTTGTGGTGGTTGACGACTTTGATAAGAAGCTGGAGGTGTACGAAATTGAGGCGTAGCGCTGTTTGTTGAATACGGTGTTGTTCAAAGACTCTTACGCAAGTATGGTCCAAATCGCCGACTACATTCCCTGGTACAGACAGGAAGGGTGGACGTCATCCGTGTTTCCGTTTATCCTGCTGGAGCTGATTACGTCCTTTGTTCTGTAATGCTGGTTTCTTCGTGTTACTGTAATAGATTTGTACTGAACATGGTGTTACACATATTGGAGAAGCAGGATTACGCGAAAGAAGAGCCTTCGGAAGTACGGCGCGTACTCTCCTGTTTCCGTATAGGACGTGATGAAGGTCATTCGTGACATCGATAAGAAGGATGAGAACGGGTCGTTGGAGAAGCGCGTGAGAGACAACTTCAAGCGGTCGCAGCTGCACCAGCAGGACCTCATCAACGTGACGATTGTGAAGGCGGTGTTTATGGAGGTCGTCGATGTGTTGACAACGATCTCCGGATTCCTGCCGTTCACGTACGATATCAGCAAGTTCCTCTGTGTAAGCGTTGGAAATGCTGTTGAATCCAAGGCGAAACTCCATTTGGGGGAGAGCGAGCTGGTCGTCTGCTTCGTGTTCCTCCTCCTCCACTCACTATTCGAGATCCTCGTTTCGCTCCCATGGGACCTGTATCACGACTTCGTTGTGGAAGAGAAGTGGGCTTCCAGGAATCATAGTAAGCAGTAGACACGGATTCAACAAGAAGTCGATCAAGCTGTTCTTCCAGGATTTGGTCAAGTCCTTCTTCATCGAGTTGATCATGAGCGGTATTGTGTATTCCATTCTGATTGTGATTCTGCGTGTAACAGCCATTCCTTATTCGTTCATCGCTGTAGAAGGCGGGCCCGAACGCCTGCACCTACGCTTGGATTGCCTACCTTCTCTTCTCCATCGTGATCAACGTTCTGTATCCGATTGTCATCATGCCCCTATTCTACACGATGTCGCCAATGGAGCCCTCTCCGCTCCGTGATCGCATTTACGAATTGGCGAAAAAGGTGGGGTTCCGTATTGGTCGCATTCAGGTGATTGACAGCAGCCAGCGAACGGGCTATAGCAACGCTGCAGCCTACGGCTTCTTTGGCGTGAATGGGATTCTCTTGTTCGATAACCTGTTCAAGCACCTCAGCGACGACGAGATTGTCTCCGTGCTTTGTCACGAGCTGGGTCACTGGAAGTTTAGCCACACTTATCGAGTTTGCGTTCGATCATGCTTGTCACGTAGATGTTGGGCGGAATGGCGGTGTACTCGTTCCTGATGTTCAAGTCGTTCTCGTTCTTCGTGTTCAACGACGACCTGTACCATTCGTCGAGAGCGCATTGTCGTGTTGACGATTAGGTTCGGCTTCGTCGACACGCCCGTTGTGATTGGCTTGGTGCTGTTCACCTCTGTACGGAAATCGTGAACACGTAACTCCTAGACCATTTGGAAGCAGATCAGCGAGATTCTGTCGATCGTCATGAACGCAATTCAGCGAAGATACGAGTATCAGGCCGACGCTTTTGCGACCAAGAACGGATATGGTCCGCAGCTGAAGACCGCGCTGGTGAAGCTGGAGGTGGAGAACGCGTCGTCGCTGTCGAATCACTGGCTGGTCAGTTTAGTGAGAGACAAGTGCGGGTGGATGCGGTTGCTGATTTGTAGTCACCCGTCTCTTGCTGACCGATGCACGCGCGTGTCCGAAGAGGAGAAGAAGCTGGACTAAGATGTGTTGAGAGACTAGTATTCTCTTTTGTTCTGTTTCTTTCATGAGTGCAATTAACCCCGTGACTGTGTAGTGCTCCGTTCACGAATAGGAGTATGAAAGCGAACTCAATGAAGCGTATTCGAAGGAGTACGAAAACAACGAAGAGAAGATGAGTGCAGTCACGGTAGGGAATGTGAAAATCGCCATTAGGAGTAGAAAGTGAAAAGAGATATCGTTATGCGCATCATGCGGAGCGGCGTGAACGAGATGGAGAAGAATAAGCAAATCCAGGTATGAATTGAGTGGACGTGCTTCTGTTCTCGTAGGCCGTGATGTCCTTCGAATTCATCAACAAGGAGAACAGGAGGCGGAGAGATTCTATGGAGCACTACATCGGAAACGTCGATGTTGAAAATGGGTCGATTGATGCTTCGCAAGTGACTTGGCATGTGGGAGTTCAGAGGAGTGTTGTAATGCCGTAGAACAAGGAAAAGGGCATTTTGGGCTGTCCCCATTACCGAAGAGCAGCAAAGATGATGTGCCCGGAGTGCCATCAGTTCTTCACATGCCGCTTTTGCCACGACGAGGCGTGCGCACACAAGATAGATCGCTACGCGGTGAAGTACATGGCGTGCATGTACTGTCTTCGCATTCAGGTAGGATTCGGTCGAAGTGTGTGAGTGCAGGAAGTGGGCAGAGAGTGCAAGTACTGCGGGAAGGTGCTGGGCTACTACTACTGTGATGCGTGTCATTTCTGGTGCAACAACGATAAGATCGACCAGTTTATATCCTGATTGTCTGACACAGAGATCTCTTAACAGCTACCATTGTCCGTTTTGCAACATATGCCGGCATGGGAAGGGATTGGGCATTGACTCCTATCACTGTCCCAAGTGCAACACGTGCATCGGCACATCGATGTACGACCAGCACGTATGCATGGAGAACAAACTGGACTGCGACTGCCCGATTTGCGGCGACTACCTTCAGACGTCTCGCAAGCGTGTCGTGTTCTTGTGCTGTGGTCACGCGATCCACAGCGACTGCTGCGACGAGTATTTGCACAGTGTTCGTGGTGTTCGCGATGCGTAACGAGTAGGGAGGTTTCACGTGTCCCATTTGCCAGAAGACGATCGCGGAGGTGAAGAAGTACTTCGCGGCAATAGACACGTGGGTGGCGGAGAATCCGATGCCGGAAGAGTACAGAGATCTCACGCAGACCATTTACTGTAACGACTGTGAGGAGATGAGCGTTGTGCCCTACAATTTCCTGTATCATAAGGTGCGTTTGCCTTGCTTGTGTGAGGAGTAGTGTCCGCACTGTAAGTCATACAACACGAAGCTGGCTCGCGGTTAGTCGTGGTTCTGTGGCTTTGTTGCACTCACAATTGTGTTTATGTTTCACTCACAGTCATGTTTATGTTTCACTCACAATCATGTTCATGTTTCTAGTGGGAGTGTCCTTGCTTTTGTGGGTTTGTGGAGGCGCGGCGTCGAACTCGTTCCTGTGCAAAGAGTGCGGGTCGTCGCTGTCCTCCTTCGACAACATTACGGACATTATTGCAGACGATTCGGAAGGGGTGTTCCGAAGCGAGTTCATTCCCGAGAAGTACCAAGTGTTTTACGACCACTTCCCCGAAATCGTTCCCCTGGCTTTGTTTGTTGATTGTGTAGATCAATCAGGAGAAGACAGACTTGTACTACTTCGACAGCATAGACGAAAGGAACGTGATTATTCTTCCGGAGAAGAAGCCCTCTCAGCACTTCTTGGGCTTCACGTTTCAGTCCGTAGTATGTCGGCAGTGCAAGACGAAGATCGGCTATCTCTTCTCTCCCGTGCAGAACGCCTTCGCGCCCATTCATCGTCGCTGTGTGAACGAAATCTGATGCATAGCGGACCAGATGGATTCGAGTCGTCTCTCTGCGCTCGACTTCTGTCCCTATACGCGTTGTTGGGATGTTGAAGCAATTCTCTTCAACACACTCAAGGAGCAGGGCGCAGTCACGTTCCAGCACGAAAGAAGCATGTTCTCCATGACACCCGAGCTCACCGTACATCTCTCTCCCCGTGTTCACTCTAGCTCACCAATCAGACCATCATCTCCCAAACCGAGTTCTTCTTCGCATTGCTGGCCGTCTCCGACGACAACACGACCTCCGTCTTCGGCTACGACTACACCCACACCCCACCGACCCCCTTCTTTTCATACTACCTGTCGCCCTCCAACGACACGACCCACATCGACGTGGAAGAGTAGGAAAGAGATGAAACATTCACCGTAGCATCATCGAGCGGGGAGCGGTGGAGACGATCTTCCTGAACCTCACCGCGGGAGAGGGCGTGACGGAGCTTCGATTTGTGTACTGTCCGGCGTACGCGGACGTGTGTGTGAGCGAGTGGCGTGAGGCGTAGCCGATTCGGTATTCTTCTCTGTGGTGCGAGCGCCACCTCCACGCGTACTGTCGCGTCACGTTCTGTGTGGGCGATTTGGCCATCTCGCAAGAGCGTAGGTGTGTGGAGGCGGAGTAAGAGCTAGGCGCGGAGGGCTCGTTCTTCGGTCTGTTCGCGAAGGAGGTGGTGATGGACAACGAGGAGCTGGAGGCAGCCATCGACGCACTCGACACGCTTCACTTTACTGTATTATCGCTTGTTTCCTCAACAAACCGCTCAACACGCTTCACTTTACTGTATTATCGCCTGTTTCCTCAACAAACACGCCAAATTACACACGAGCCATGATGTCGTTCTGGTCCTGCTCCAGTATCGCGCTGCCGTCCATACTGATCGGGTGGATGGGGTACTCGCCTTCCGACGGGTGGATCGCCTGCTGCTGCAACTGCACCATGTCGCCCGACAGCTGCGCCACCTGCGTCGGCGCCATGCCCTGCATCGCGCCTTGCATTGTTCCTTGCATCGCACCCTGCATCGCGCCCTGAATCGAAATCGGCTGGATCTGCGTCACGCCCTGCATCTGCTCCGCGGGCACGGACGAGATGAACCGCGACCACACCTGGTACAGTCGGTCCAGGTCGTTGCTGATCTCCGCGTTGCCACTGCCCTTCACGCGCAGGATCAGCAGCGACCACAAGATGTCGTCCACGTTCTCCTGGTTCTCCGTCGCGAACGTGCGGATGTAACTCATCACCTTCGCCGTGCGCGCCTTCTGTCGACTCGTTCGCACCGAAAACAGCGGGAGTTTCGGCCGACCGCCCTTGCGCACGCTCGGCTGGTCCGTCTCGTACGGCTCCGTCACCATGGGCTGCGGTTGCTCGGGGTTCTCGCCGCCCAGCTCTGCGCCGCCGCCAATGGTCGTTGGGATATCCCCCAAATTGATGGTGGTCGTTGGCGCGTCGCCCACGCCCAGCACGTCCAGCGGGTTCATCTTGATCCGCTTGCTCGGGTCCGACACCTCGCTCGAGGGGGAGCGCACGTTATTCAGCTCCTCGAAGAACTTCTCCATCATCTCCGGCGTCGCCTCCTGACGACTCAGCGAGCTGTTCGCCGCGCGTTTCCGCACCAGCAAGTTCTTGTGGCGGCGGTAGAAGCCCTACGAGTGACCCCCCATTTTCACACCCACGTCGAACCAGTGGCGGTGGGGCCCGTCCTCCTTGAAGGGGTGGGGTCGCTTGTCGTTGTTCACCAGACGCATCACCAGCTTGCCCAGCTCCTCCTTGCTAGCCTTGTACCCGCACTCGTCCAGGCGGATCAGGAAGCGCTCCAGCGCCAGCTCCTCCGCCGTGGTGAGCACGGTTGGCGGTCCGCGGCGCGCGCCCATCTGCGGGTTGCGGCAGTGGTTGCGGATGGTGGCGACGGGGATGCCGACGCGCTCGGACACGTCCTTCATCGTGGAGCGACCACTACTCACCTCCTCCACCGCCCAGGTGAGCTGGTCGTTGGTCCACGTCTTGCGCTTCTTCTCCTCCTTGCCCGTGGCGTCCACCATCATCAGCGACGGCGGCATCATCTGCGCGGAGCCTTGCTGCATGAACGTCGGCATCGCGCTCAGGCTGTCCTGCGACACGTCGATGTGGTAACCCGTCTCGTCGAGGCGCGCGCGGTGCAGCGAGTGCGCCGCCAGACTTAACAGCCCGTTTGACTCCAGACGCTCCACCTCGTCCAGGAACTGCTTGATCTGCTCGTCCTTCAGCTGCTCGCGCGGCGCGGGCGCGGACGACTGCCGGTTGCGCATGATGGTGGGATTGCGCTTGAAGAACCCGTTGAACCAGTGGCGGTGGGGTCCGTCGTCCTTGAACGGGTGCTGTCGGCCGAGCACGCGCAGCATCCCCATGACCAGCTTGCTCACGTCCTCGCGCGGGATGCGCACCTGACGCTCCTCCAGGCGCAGAATGTAGTTGGTGAGAATCAGCTCCTCCTCCGCCGTCAGCACCGTCGGCTTGCCCGGGTGGCTGGCGCGCGCGCCCTTGGAGACGAAGGCGCGCTCGTGCTGGTAGGAGCGCACTTGCGAGAGCCAGTTGAGGTCCGGCGACGCCACGGGGTTCTTCATCATCTCCTTCGCGTCCGCGGCGAGCGGGAGATCGTTGGAGGCGTTGGCGGAGGAGAGGCACTGGCTGAAGACGAGCTTCAGGTGGGAGTAGTCGCAGAGCTTCTTGGAGGGCTCGGCGTCGTCGGTGATCAGGACGTTGTGGAGGGAAATGTCCTGGTGCTGCTGGAGGAACATCACGAGGGTCTGGTGCAGCTGGTTCTCCTCCTTGCTGATGGAGGAGCGCTCGACGTCGTTGAAGAGCTCGCCGAAGAGCTTGATCAGCAGTGAATGCTGCACTCTACAATGAAGCGAGCGAAGAGGGGCTACTGGAGGTTCTCGCTCTCGAGCGACAGCAGACAGTTGACCAGACTGCTGTCCTCCGAGGGCTTCAGGAGATACGAATTGACGTAGTAGCTGGAGAGAAGGCGGCTCTACGTTTTACGCAACCGGCACACAATGCACATTGTCCTGGTCCATTCCGTGGAGGCGGAGCTCCTGGTTGGGATAATTCGCCAGCGACAGGGAGGTGTTCTACGCATGCCAATCGAGCCGCAGAGTGTACCTGTCCGATCGTCTGCATGGGGTTCACGGGAGCGAGCGAGATGGAGCCGGTTCCGTTTGAAATGTCGCTGCCGAACGTGAGCGAGTTGCTGCCCGTGAAGGGGTACGAATTCAAGATAGGTTGTGAGTAATAGGGGGTGCGGATTTGCGAAGCGACCATTTGCGGCATTATATCGTTGCGATTCGAGTTCGACTGGATCGAGATCATCATGGGCATCCTCATCGTGTTCACGTAGGATTGTCCCGGGAGCGATTGCGGCAGAATGTGAGACTCGTTTCCGTCGGGCTCTATCCCCTGGGGTTTTGTGTCGTCGACAACCACGTCGTTGCTCAAATGCTCTTCGTCTTCCTGGTGCGGCAATGTGACAACTACCAGAATGTGAGCAAAAACGCGCCCATCGCCGTCAATTCAAGAGGAGAATCACTTACCCGGTACATCCTGCGAAGTGCCTTCCATTCCAGATTCAAATTGGTTTCGGCTTGTTACAAAAGGTGCAAGACCGGATTGAAAAGAATCGGTATCGGTTCCACGCAAATTCCACCGTCAGGGGCTGGATCAAATCGATTTCCTGTATTTCGCGCCAGCATTCGCCGATTCCATCCCCACCCCGTATCATATTCCCTTTTATTCGCCCAGTATCAATTGGGATTCTTTTCCTTTCGCCTTGGTGGCAAACTGAAAGAAAAAGCGTGGCTCGTGCTCCGCACCCTTCTTTCTCTTCTTTGAGCGGTCAGAAGCGTGGTGTGAAATGCACTCGTACGGACTCTTTGTTTCTGGGAGGCGTTGCGTTGTATACGATTCGAAGTACGGGCTTCGCGATCTGAGGTGGAAGGAATGCTCCCTTTTGAAGTGACATCGGTGTTGGGCTCTTCGCTGTTCCATGGGTCTTCTTTTGTCCCCTTTCACATGCTGTTTCGTTCCATTCCGTTCCACAAATCACAGCACACACACGGCATCGTGCCTTTCCCCAATCCACAATTCGGTAGAAGAGAATGGAAAGTGCGGAACAAAAGGTTGTGAGCGAGCCTGTCGCTGAAAGCCAGGAACAGACGACCACCGCGGCCGAGGCGACCCGTATTTGTGTCCATACCGTTTTCATCCCTAGCGGAGACGCAGTCCGAGGTGAAGCAGGAGCCCGAAGTGGAGAAGAAGGAAGAAACGGAAGAGAGCGTGGTGGACAGCGAAAAGAAGGAGGAGGCTGCGTCCTCTCCAGAGCAATCAGCGGAAACTGCTGCTACGCCCGTGGAGAAGGAGGAGGATGTCTCTGCGGAGAAGAAGGAGGAGATGCCTGTGGAAAAGGAGGAAGACGCGCCTGCGGAGAAGAAGGAGGATACGCCCGTGGTGGAAACGGTGTCCGAGGAAGCGGTGAAGGGAGAGAAGCCTGCGGAGAAGGAGCCTGATCCTTGGAAGATTGTCGGTAACGCCACTCTCACTCCCTGCGGTCACGCCGTGATTTCCCAAGTGACTGACGACAACAGAGCAGCCGTGCTCCTCGTCGCCTCGTTCTCTTCTCTTCCTTGCCGTTATCCCTAGGGAAGCGGAGAACGGAGAGACGCGCCTCGCTACGGGCATCTTCAACCTGGATGCGCTCAGCAAGCCCACGTTTGAAAAGGTGGAGATGAGCGGCAGTGATGATGCGTAGGAACCGGGCACGATCTCCATTCTCCGTGGTCAGGTGTTCCGTGATGTACCTTTACGAGTGCTTTGTGACCCGTAGCTCGGTGATGCGCTGTATCAGGGCGAGATCTTCGACAAGGCTCTTCTTCTGTACCAGAACGCGATCAACATCATCGGCGACATTACGGAGGAGAAGTATCGTGGCGATGTCGATTCGATGCGTCGTGCTGATGTCTAGGGACTGATCATCCTTGTGACATGTCTGTGCAACATGTCGTCGTGCTTCATGCACCTGAACGTAGCGGTCGGAGCGGCTGATTACCACTAGTACTTCGATCGCGCGGAAACGATGGCGAAGCAGGCCTACTCGATCGCTCCGACGTAACAATTCGTGCTTCTCTTGATTCAATAGGTACGAGAAGGCTGTGATCAGCATGGCGACCGTGTACGTGGCGACGAACAAGCTGGCGGAGGCGCTCACCGTGCTGAAGAAGGGCATCGACGACAACAAGGGGAGCCAGGTCCTGGTGCCTCTGTACAACAAGGTCGTCGAAATGTACAATGAAGGTGGAGGAGGCGAAGCTGCGTAATTCGTAGACGAGAAGAAGAGAGCGTCGGAGCGCGCGTCGTCTTCCGTCCTGTTCAACACGTTGTCAAAGAAGAACACATCATCAGCGGAGCCGCAGAAGCAGTCGAAGGCGGAAGCCATGCAGGAGGCGATGTTGAAGGCGCTGAAGGAAGGACAGCAGAAGCACGAGCCCACCGAGGAGGAGAAGAAGAAGGAGAAGGAGGCGGAGGAAGAGGCTTGGAACAACTCGCTGCTGTGGGGTGCCATCGGCGGCATTGCACTGATTGGCCTGTTCTTGGTGAAGAAGTGGAGACAATGATGTCCCTGTTGCTGTTTGTTGGAATCGCTGTAGTGATGAGATGTGCTGAATTGAGAGTGCTGCTATCCCCTCGGCGGAAACACAGTTCGTTCATTGTTCGTCTTCCTCTCCCCGTTTTGCTATGTCATTGAAACGTCAGACTTGGACGCAAGCTGGACCTTCCATGACAGGCGGACCAAACCCCTCCCGTTTTAAAAGCGACGAGTGGCTACGCCAAGTACGTTTCCTTTGTCTTTCCATGATTTCGAGAACGCAGGCAATATGAATTCCCTGCTGAACAACCGTTTGAAGACGGGAGACGAGAGCTTGCAGACAACGTGCGTGCTTTTTGGCCGCTTTCATGTGTGTAGTGTGCACGATCCAGTATCGTACGAGAATTACGTGTCGTGGTGCCAGCGGGAGCATTCGTGCTTTCTCCCGCCAACGATATCAAAGCAGCAGCCCTATCGTCCTCCGATCGCCGAGCCCGTGCCGTACGCGTTGCCGAAGAGCATTCCGCCGCCTACTCCCATTGCAGAGCCCATTTCAAATCCCATTTCAAATCCCGCTCCAAGACCGGTGAGCGACAACGACTTTTTGGATTCTTCCGTTTTTGACGAGGCGCTCCGTCTCGAAGAGGAGAGCAACTCGATTGCCCTGGCCGCCAGTCCGTCTCTCACGCAGAACGACGACCAGTACACGGTGAACAGCAAGGTCGTCCAGTTCGCCACCTCTCCGATGAAGCCGAACGCGTCGTCGTCAAACTCTGTGCAGATCCCTCCAAACTCGTGTCTGATGACATACGGCGACGGTACGCGGATCGACTCCATTTCCGACATCGTCCAGTCCTGCCCCTTTTCCGATCGCGATCTGCTGGACACGAACAAGGACGTCTTCGGCCACAACGCATTTCGCTCGGGCCAGTTGGAAGTGATCAAGACCGTCCTCTCCGGAAAGAGTGCATTCTGCATCATGCCGACCGGAGGCGGGAAATCGCTGTGTTATCAGCTCCCCGCGGTGATGATGCCCGGCGTGACCATCGTGGTGTCTCCGCTGATCTCGCTGGTGCAGGACCAGGTGAAGTACTTGGAGGAGGCGGGCGTGTGTGTGGGCGCGATGACGGGCAACTCGGGCGACGAGGTGTACCACAGTTTGTGGCAGAGCGTGCGTCGTCACACGAGGCCGACATACAAGCTGATCTACACGACTCCCGAGAAGCTGAACAAGAGCGAGAGCATGAAGTCGCTGCTGAAGGCACTGTGCAAAGAGGGCTTCTTTTCGCTGTTCGTGATCGACGAGGTCCATTGCATGAGCCAGTGGGGTCACGACTTCCGACCCGACTACAAGGAGCTGGGCGTGATCCGCCGCTCGCTCTTCAACGATGTGCCGCTGATGGCGCTGACGGCGACGGCGACGGCGATGGTGAAGAAGGTGGGTGTGTGAGGGGCGTCTGACGCACAGGACATCACGACGCTTCTCCACCTGCCCCAGCAAGAGGTCGTCATCTTCCAGAAGTCCTTCAACCGACCCGAGCTGCACTACGAGGTGCGGCAGAAGCCCAGCCACAAGAAGTGTCTGAAGGACATCGCGAAGTACATTCGAGAACACCAGCTCAACCAGACGGGCATCATCTACTGCGGGACGCAGGCGCTGTGCGAGCGCGTGTGCAGCGAGCTGCGCGAGGAGATGGCGGACGTGAACTACGGCGACAGAATCGGGTTCTACCACGCGGGACTGGAGGACGCGGAGCGCGAGCGCGTGCAGAAGGAGTAGGTGGTTGTGCGTCGGCAGTGGCATCTCACACCCTGTAGCTGGAGCGACGACAAGCTCAAAATCATCGCAGCGACGGTCGCGTTCGGTATGGGCATTAACAAAACTGACGTCCGTTTCGTGATCCACTACCAACTACCACACTCGCTCACACATTATTACCAGGAGGCGGGACGTGCCGGGCGCGACCGCAAGCCGGCGGACTGCATTCTGTACTTCAACTACGGCGACAAGAACCAGATCGAGGCGCTGATCCGCAAGTCGGAGAACCAGCGCATGACGAACCACAACCTGCAGGAGCTGCAGCGCGTGGTGGCGTACTGCCAGAACACGGTGGACTGTCGGCGCCGCCTGATCCTGCAGTACTTCTCGGAGGAGTTCGACGCCTCGCACTGCGGAACCGGCATGCGTATTCTCTGTGACAACTGTAGTAATCGGGACTCCGTGGAGCGCATCGACGTGACGGACGAAGCCATCGCAATCGCGCGACTGAGTGAGTGATGGGTGTGGGTGTGAGGGGTAGTCGTGGAGAGCAACCTGAGTCTGACGATGCTGATGGCCACCAACGCGGCGCGCGGCTGCGTTCCCAAGAACCAGAACTCCATCCGACAGGACGTCGAAAATCACCCCTGTTTCGGGTGTTGCAAGAAACGCCCCCGAAGCGACGTGCAATCAATCCTGACGGACCTGATCTACAAAGACTGCTTGGCGGAGCTGCACCGAACCACCGCACGCGGCTGGGGCGTGGTGTATCTCGTGAAGGGAAACAACTACAACGCGCTCCTCCAGCGCCAGATTGCTGTGACCATCACCAAGAAGAAGGCAGTGGCGGCGGCGAAGGAGTCGGTGAAGGAGGAAGACGCGGCGGCGCGCGCCACCAACGACGGCCTGGTCGACGACGGGTTGGGCATCGAGGTTCCCCCGCGGTTATCTCGCGAGCAGTGCAAGGCGCTGTACAAGGAGCTGTTGGCGTCGCGACGTATGCTGCAGTCGATCTTCAACGAACGCGCGAGCATCCTGACGCCGGAGGTGATCGAAGAGATCGCGCACACGGTGCCGCTGACGGAGGCGGAGTTGATGACGATCGACAAAATGACGCCGAATTCGGTCAAAGTGTTTAGTGGTCCGATCCTGAGCTTCATTCAGGGCTGGCTGAAGGAGAAGAAGATCGTCGTGACGAAGCCGTTCCTGTCCCGCGGGTTGCTGCGTCGCCAGCAGCAGCAGAAGATGATCCCGAAGAACGCGCGCGGGTCGCGACTGGCGCTGGCGAACCAGGAGCTGATGAAGAAGGAGGAGGAGGACTTGGAGGCGTTGTGGAACGCTGCGGAGAAGATGGAGAAGGAGGCGCTGATCGACGAGGACCTGCTGGCGGCGGCGGACGAGGTGGAGAAGAGTATGAGTCAGTCCGTGCTGAGTCAGTCGGGTGTGAGTCAGTCGAGTGTGAGTCAGTCAACACTCAACCAATCAACACTCAATCAATCAACGCTCACACCCCCCGACTCCAAGCGCGTGTCGCTCAGCTCCTTCTCCTCGTCGCCCTCCTCGGGCTCCTCCAGTCGCTACTTCCGCCAAGATGCACCTGCGCGGACATCCTCGCCCGTCACGCCGACGAAGCAAGCCATCCGGATGCTTGGGAGAAAGGTGGTGAAGCAGCCCGGAGCGGAGGACTACCCCGTGGTCGATCTCACCACCAACTCCCCTCCGCCGCTGTCGGCGTCGCAGTCGGCGTCGTGCGAGTTTGTATAAGTACTTTTTCTCTGCTTCCTTTTCCAAGGCGCTGTTTGTTCACTAATCTCCCTCATGCTGTCGTCGCTGTCGGTAGGCGTGGCGTGGCTTGCGTGACGACCAGGAACTGAAGGACCTGATGCAGTCCTCCTTCGCCGTTCAGGACAACAGCGTTCTTCTTGATTTCGTCCCGTTTCTCGCCTTACTTTACGTGTAGGACGACTGCGACGGATTTCTGTATGACGGGCTGTCGCAGTTCTTTCAGTCCACACACTATCAAGTGGCGGTGAACGAATCCGAGTCCCTGTCGTTGCAACAAGACAGCACAGAGAATAGGCTGCCGTACGCTGGGGAGTTCCCGCTGGCCGTGAACACCATCGATGACCAGCTGCCGGAATCCCTCCACTACCTGTCCTTGGCGAAGAACTCGAGGCGGGCGTTCAGCCGGTATTCGGACGAAGAGTACCGGAGGTGGTGGGGGATTCAGAAGAGGGATAGGCGACAAGCACACGCGCAACGGACGCCGCTCATCAGCGTGAGCACGGGACTGACGCACTTTTCGGACGTCGTTCAGCTGATCGAGCAGAACCCGAGCTCCTTTCAGGAGGACCCGCTGTGTTGCCCCTTTTCGCGTATATGTTACTTACACTTCTTACTGCTAGTCGTCCTCCCGTTCTGCTTCCCGGTGCTTGTGCTTCATCTCCACGGCTGTCCTCCAGAGGCGTCGACGGGCACGGTGGCATCCCTGCTGCGTCTGTTTGCCTCGCTCTACTGGATCGAGAAGAGGAACCAGGACTACGTGTGCTACGTGAATGTGGAGTCCGCGTACGCCCTCATCATGGAGCTCCACGCCAGAGAAGTGAACGGCTTCCGCCTGTGGTTTTCGCTGTAACATGACGTGTTTCGCAACAAACACACGAAGCCTTAGGAAACCTTAGACCTTCACGCTCTTTCCCTCCTTCTTGGGAGCCTTCGCGCTAGGAGCCTTCTTCGCCACCTTCTTGTTCTTCACGCCGCCCACAGCCTTCGTCTTCTTGGTCTTTCTCACAAGGATAAACACCAGCACCAGCACCAGCACCACGACGATGAACACAACAATAATGAGCGTAGCCACGGAGATGCAGTAGCCCGACGCCTTCTGCCACACACCGTCCTTCTCGCCGAGCACGCACGCTCTCTTCTGCGTGCCCACGTAGTTGCCCTGGTTCGAGCAAGGATACTCAGCGATCTCGCCCACGTCCGTGCGCTCGAACACGCCCTCAGGCAGACACTGACCCTTGCGCACGATGATGGACACCTCCACGAACGTGGCGCCCTTCGGGTTCTCGCCGTGGATCGTGTAGGAGCCCTCCGAGGGAGCCGCGGGGTTGCCCGTGATCTCACCCGTCTTCTCGTCGATGGTCAGACCGTCGGGGAGAGGCGTCGAGGGACTCATGAAGAAGCGCGTGATCACGTTCCTGTAGCTCGGCACGCCCGAGGTGGACGCAACGTCGATCACGAAGGTGATGGTGGAGTGCGCGTACACCAGGTCCTGCGGCGCCAGGTACTCGCACTTGTCCGTCTGCACCTCGCCCAGCTGGCCGTTCGTGCACGTTCTGTACGAGTAGCCGCGGAAGCCGTCAGGGCAGGTGGAAGGAGAGATCTCGCCCTCGCCCACAGCGGGGTAGTCGCCGACAGCAGGGCACGCGCCCACGCCGGACGGCTTGCAGTACTGGAAGAAGTTGGCATTAAAAGAGACGGTCGAACTGGCGGTGGAGTCGATCTCGAACTTGAACTGGCGGAAGCCGGCGCTGCCCACAGGACCGCTCCAGGCCACACGTCTCATAGCGAGCGTGGACTGACCGACGAGCTCCACGATGGCGGTGTAGGCGTCGCCCTCCTCGTATCTGCCGTACAGCGAGAAGCCCCAGTTGGTACGCGCGTAGATGGTCTGCCAGGCGTAGCTGTTGAAGCGCGTGCCCTCCAGGTTCTCCACCGTCCACTCCATGTAGCTGCCCACCGTGTTCGGCAGGTAGCCGTACGTCACGGGCGTCAGGTCGAAGAAGTTCTCGAGCGTGCCGGACGTGGGCTTGGTGCCGTCGATGGCGGAGTACGTGTCCAGCGCGATCGAGCAGTCGTTCACGCCGAAGATACCCGTGGCGTCGAACACCACGTCTCTCTCGGACGACGTGTCCTTGGGACGGTGCACCTCGAAGGCGATCACGTTCTTGGCGGTGGTGGCGCCGACCATGTTCAGAATCGCGTGGAACTGCGAGAACACGGGCTCCTCGTAGGCGATGATGGACTGCGTGTCCTTGTCGAAGTTGTCCGCCAGGTTGAAGCGCGCCACCTTGCGGCCGTTGAAGTACACCATGATACCGCCAGCGTACTTCACGCGCACGTTCAGCACGGAGTAGTCCTCCAGTGACGGGATCGTGAACTCGCGGCGCACGTACGCCGTGATGTAGCTGTTCTTGCCAATGGTGGCGGCCTTGCCCGTCGCCCAGTTCGAGGGGGTGAAGCTCACGCTGTTCCAGTCAGCGGGCGCTTCCGCGTCCTTCAGGTAGGTCCAGTCGTCGTAGTTGACCTGGAAGGGCAGGTAGGAGGAGAACATGGTGGACACGGACGCCACGCCCGTGGGCACCTGACCCATCTCGAACTTCATCTCGCCCACATCCACCGTCAGGTAGTAACCGGCGGGGTTCGTCCAGCCGTTGCTGCTGCTGTCGAGGATCTCCAGCGTGTAGATGTTGTGCGACACGCAGAAGTCACCGTAGTTCAGACCGGAGGACACGGACAGTCCCTGCAGGGACGCCTTCACCGTGCCGCTGGTTCCCTTGCCCTCGTACAGCTTGTAGCCGCACTGCGAGGGGTTGGAGTCCGAGCGCGCCACCAGCGTGATCAGCGAGCGCCCGCCCGTGCAGATGGCGACGGTGAGCGAAAGCACCGTGGAGGTGGTCTCGCCGCTCAGCTTCTTGGCGGAGATCGTGTAGGAAGCGGTACCCGCCTCGACGTGCGTGGTGCCCGAAATCATACCCGTGTTGGCGTCGAGCAAGATGCCCTCGGGGAACGCGGGAGTGACCGTGTAGTCGAAGATGAACTCCGAGTTCGAGTACACCTCGCCCATCTCGATGTCCTTGAAGATCTCCAGCGTCTGGCCCTGCGGCAGGTACTGCAGGTCCGGCACGGTGATGGAGGTGCCCACGCTCTGAAGGTCGATACGCGAGAACTTCCAGTAGCAGCTGGAAGGATTGCCCGAAGCGAAGTTCTCGAAGCGGTACTGGTTGTAGGGCTTGTTGTTCGCCAGGTACATCGTCTTCGCCTGACCCTTCTGCGACCACACCATGCCCGTCACCGTCTTCAGCGTCGTCCACTCCTCGTCAGCCTTGTTGCGCGCCTTGAACACGAACTGTCCGGGCAGCTGGGTGGTCTGCGTGTAGTGGAGCTGCAGCACGATGGCGCTGATCCACTCGCGACGGTCCTCCGAGAACACGACGTCCAGGTTGTTGTTCGCGCAGGTCGAGTAGTACACAGTGTTGCTGTAGTAGTCGGAGAACACGTTGCTAGCCGTGCCCGTGATGCCCGTGGCGGAGGCACTCCAGCCGTCGAGCACACGCGACTCGGTGGTCAGCGACATCAGACGCACGGCGCAGTCGAAGAACGACGTTCTCGTCGAGGTCGTCGACACGATGGCAATCGCAATCGTGTTCGTGCCCTGCTGGATGTAGTTCACGGAGGGAGAGCTCTCTTCGGGGAACGTCTTGATCGGCAGCGAGACGTGGTGGTACACCGTGTCCGTGTAGATGTTCTCGGTGACGGAGGAGGTGCTCAGGTCGCCCACCACACCATTGCGGAACACCTCGTAGTTGTTCAGGTAGATCACGCAACCGAACTTGTAGCGCAGCGTCAACACCACACCCGCGTAGTTCTGCAGCGACGCCACAGTGAACGTCTTCTTGTACAGCTGGATGTTGCTGGTGGCGGCGGGGTACGAGCCCATCGTGCTCTGCTCCCAGCCGGACGTGTCAGAGCCGTACCAGTTGGCCGGCACCTCGTTCATCTTGTAGAACCACTGCGACTGGTAGGGCACGGGGTACTCTGTAGAGAAGTGACGCGTGGTCTCAAGCGCCAGATTGGCGTCGTAACGCGCGCGCATCAGGTACTCCAGCTCGTTGGTGTTGATCATGGCGTTCACGTAGAGGAAGGAGTCCTTGATCCAGTAGGTCGTGGTGGCGCTGAGCGTCACGGAGTACTGGCCCTGGGGCAGGCACACGTAGTCGTCCACCGTCGCCGACGCCTTCTGCGTGGTGGAGAAGTCCACGCTGTACACCACCGTGCCGGCAGAGTTCTGCACGGAGAAGGCCTCACGCGCGGGACTGGTCTTGTAGACGCGTCTGAAGTCCACCATCACGTCGTTGCACACGTTGAGCGCCAGAGAGAAGGTGCCCGTGTAGGTCTGACCGTTCACCGTCGAAGTCACAGTGTACGTCGTCATGGCCTGGCCCGCCGTCGCCTTGCCGCTGAGCGTGCAGGTGGCGGCGTCGAAAGTCAAGCCGGCGGGAGCGGCGGGCGAGATAGTGCAGGCGGTGAACTCGGTCACAAGCGGACGGATGCTCACCGTGTCGTAGTAAGCGTTGTAGCTGTAGGAGGCGGGCTCGTAGAGGACGTTCTGAGGCACACCCACGGTACACACCAGCGGGTAGAACTCGAACAGACGGATGGTCGTGGTGCCGGTGGACGTCACGTGCAGTCTGTAGTCCTTGTAGAGAGAAGAGTAGAAGAAGCCGTAGGCGTAGTTGTCCACGTTCGCCGTGTACGTCATTCCGTTAATCGTCATCACCGTGTTGTAGTCGGTACCGCTGTTCTTACCGCCCCACGTGAACACCTTGGGGCCGTAGATGGGCGAGGAGTACGGCCAGATGCGCAGACCGTTCACGTACGCTCTCATGTCCGTGAACGTGAAGTCGATGTTGAGGCCCTCAGCGCCGACCGTGTCGCCGCCCGCATAGGTCGACTTGCTCATATCCATCATCTTTGCGCTGTCGGTGGCCGTGGTGGTGTAGCCCTCCGTGATCGCGTAGCAAGGGCTGTTGGGCACAGTGGGCGTCAGAAGCGCCATGAAGGCGTCGAAGTCCACATTGTTCGAGGCGGTGGTGAAGTGAAGCT
>ERZ1106923.143-NODE-143-length-31765-cov-18.633996_pt1 | contig 31765 bp, 42 predicted proteins | sample MGYA00403657_ERZ1106923 | MGnify/ENA primary metagenome ERZ1106923 (study PRJEB35170, sample SAMEA104062425) | human gut metagenome | biome: human gut; feature: human-associated habitat; material: faeces | place: Denmark | collected 2012-06-19 ...
AGGATGCAGTGGTAACTGAACCGAGCATGATACACTGCCGAGGAATCCCTGAAGAGAGCGAGCTTTGGATTTGTTCTGTTGAAGAAGTCTTCGGAGGTGAACAGAACGAGGTCCACTGGGATTGTGCGTCTCATGGATAGAACTGTCCATGGAGTGTCGTTCTAATCGTGAGCGGAATGGGATTGTGTTACGATGGGGGAGAGTGAGAAGAATGGGATGCTCTTTCCACACAAATAGAGGAGAAAGAGGAGAATGGTCATGACATATGAATAATGGAACAGAAAAGCACTATTCGATGAATTCCCTTTTCGTTGTCTTGTTCATCGTTCATTACCTTTCCTTCTTTTCTGAGAATGAGAGAGTGGAGTACTCTGTTTTGAAGTCTTCTCTGGCGTATCACAAGGGCGTACGGGAAGTGTCCTTGAAGGACTATCTCGCTCAGAAGGCAGTCAATGGAACAGTGCTACTCATGATGACGGATTACGGGTACATGGACATGTTCGTGAACAGTTATCGGGTTGGCAATCTCTCCCAGTACAAGAATCTCGTTGTGTTGTGTATGGATGAGCAGTCGTATCGAGTGAGTGTTTTTGCCCTCTGTGAGGGATAGGAATTGCAGAAACAACACATTCCCGCCTTCCTGGCATCGATTGGGAATGACACCCTGTTCACTTCCTCCTTCGCGAATCAAGCATCTGCTGAGTTCAAGCGAAAGGTGCGATGGAAGATCCAGTTCATTCTGGAGATGTTATCGTTTGGTTACAGAGTGTTGTACGTGGATTCTGACGTGATTCTGTTGAAGAATCCATTCCCTGTGTTGGAGAGCTATGAGGACTATGATTTGATTGCTCAGGGAGATCAGTGGAACATATGCACTGGATTCTTCTATCTGCCATCCAGTGAGAAGTCCATCGGGATTATGAAGCATGCGAAGGACTTGGTGTACAACCATGATTATCGAGATCAAGTGGCAGTGAACCAAGCCGTGAAGGCACTGAATGCGTCGATCCTGTTGCTTCCTCAGAATGCTTTCCCAAGTGGACTGGAGTTCTTCCTTAAGTACCAGTACTATTGGGATCGAAAGGGTGAAGTGTGAATGCGTGGAATGACGAGTAGACAATGACTTCTACATCTTCCACAACAACTATGTGAGAGGACACTTCGGGAAGGATGTGCGATTCAAGGAGATGAAGATGTACTTGTTGGATGTGAATGGCGAGTACAGTGGTGATCGGAAGTACTTGACAGTGGAACATGTGAATACGAGTGATGTTGAGTGAATGAGATGATGAATAGAGAACATGAAGAAAACACTATTGAGTCTGTCGCGTGTGGCAAACGCACTGAATCGTTCTCTGGTTCTTCCTCCTCTCCCATGTTCCAAAGGGAAGTGGAAGTACTGCAATGTGTGTTCGTTTGATCGCGTGGACTGTTTCAAGGACATCATTCCATCGTTCAACAATCCAGTGAAGGAATCGATCTTCTTCTTGAATGATCATGTTCCAGAGCGATTGAGACGTGAGGACAGATTGAATGCGATTGTGAGTTTCGAGAAGAGGTGTGTGCCGAAAAGTGATTATCGCAGTTCCTTCCCCGCTCATGTGGGTCATCATCATGTTGTGAAGTGTATGCGATGTGGGAATAGTTTAGAATTGTGCGCGATTGAGTATGGGAGGAAACGAAGTGATTTCGTACTGAAATTGTATTCTCTTTGTTGTGTTTGCTGAATACAAGTTGTTCTCTGATTTACGAAAACAAGGACTATCTAACAGTAAACAGTCTCTTTGAACCTTTTTATTTCTGTCACGTTTCCCTCCTCCCTGTTGCGAGTAACTCTCCTTCCGCGTTATTACGTACTATGTTCATTCCATTGTCAGAGTGTTACGTCTTTCAATCATTCTCTCCGTGCATTAGCTGTCTTCATGACGTACTTGTCGTCCGTAATGAATGATTGTGATTTATCATGCTCTCTCCTAAGAAAAAGCTTCAAACAATACGGTAGAGAATAATAAGCAATAGAAAGGGCTAACCGTGCCCATCATCCCTAATCGCAACCCCTAGAAGGAATGAATTACTCACAGAAGTGAGCATATCATTGTGGTGGTTATCTACCACTATTCATTCGTGTATTCGTGGTCTTCCTCTCAATCGACTCTTCGATACTCCAAACCTGAAACAAGCATATGGATATTCTTCAATAGAGAATAGGCACTCCTTCTCCACAACTAGGAGTTCATTACACAAGATGATCGCCTCAAGCATCTGAAGAGCGCGTTTACTCTCTCGCTACTATCCAAGCAAGTTTCATCCAATGATAGAACAAACTACATCAAAGAGACAGCGTAATCACCACCCCACGAGGAGTCATTTCCTGCAACAAACAACAGAGTCATAGAGTACTAGTATGGAAATACAATAGCTATACCCCAAAAGAAAGCTATCAGCAAGATTAATAGCTCTCTTCTTGGTTGCAATTAACACCCAGCGATTGATTATGGCTTTTCCACCATCTCCCACGAGAAGTATAAGAAATGATAGAGACGTATCGATCATGAGATACATCCATTATCAATGATACTTGGAGTTGCTCCATACGTGGATGGAAGCAGTCAAGGGTACGGACGAATACAGTACATTTAGAAGTACAACGCAAGATCGCGTTCTTGCTGTATTCGTGGTTTGCATACGAGTACCCCAAGCTGCACTGGGACCGAAGTTACTTTAACAAGATGATGAAGAACCTCTGCTACGAGGATGACGTCGTCAAGCGAAGCGTCTTCGAACCACCCCACTTTCCTCTGGAAATGTTGGATATTGCCCCTCCTAAACGAGAAAAGAGGCCATTCTCGATCTGGCGATGAGCGTGAAGCAAACCAGTACAAGCCTCGTTTCCATTATCCATAAGGGGTGGGAGCTTCCCGAGGTGAAGAGGCTGAGGGGGAAGGAGGTTGATAGAGAGCTAGAGAGTACTTTGCAGAGTCTTTCTAGTAGCACTGAAGTGATAAAAGAAGCAGATTCTCTCTCTTTTGAGCATGGCTAAGAGCATTACCTCTCCTAAAAAGCAGAGTAACACTTCAAACCACCAAAAGATGAGAATCTGTAGTACAAAAGAGTGAAGTCTCTCCCCAAAGCCCCCACTTCCTCTTCTACACGTCGATAACGCACCTCATCTCACTATCCCCACTCCCTACGCATAAACCACCCAATGCAATTCCACAAGGAGAACCTAGATCCACTCTCCGATAAGCTCTCAATGGATTCACCGAGGTGCCCCTCTCACTACACCCTCCAACACACACGCAAGGGCTTGAATCTGCGATTTGCATAATAACGAGTGCACTTCTTCACAGGGAAGCAGCACAAACCTCCACGCGTTCATTTGAATGAAACTGGACTCCACCACAATCATTCTCTGTCCTTTTTCACCACAACTCCCATTTCTTGAAATGAGCCAACCACTGTACAGCCCATCCTCCGATTGTCAGCCCTTCCAAATGAGCACCCCATTATGCATGTTCCGTTCCAAGATTCATAGGGGTAACGCGGACACCAATTGGACTCCCGATGCTGTTCATGCGCTACGCGATCGTTATTTCTTCTATTCAAAAGAAATGCGATTACCAACAATAGCCATCGCCGACGAAGATACCATCATCTACTTGAAGGAGTGCCATGGCAGGCAGGACGGGATGCTTATCGTTGGAAACAAGAGAGTAAAGCGCATGGTATCCGCACACTACATTAAGAAGGACGGAAGTCAAGTGCCTATCGATGTCGACCAAAACAAGAGGGAGATTCTGGATTTGAGTGGATTCGGAGATCGCTGGGAAGGAAGCATCCTGGACAGCATGCCGTTTGGGTGGGGTCTTCGATACGACCGCAATGGCGAGTTGGTGTACGAGGGCTTCTCTTTGTTTGGGAAGAATTCGCTCTACGGCACGGAATATGACCCAGTCACGCATAACATCATCTATCAGGGCACATTCTGCGACGATTGTCGCTGTGGACGAGGCGTTCAGTACGACCGCAATGGGAATGTTGTATATGACGGAGAGTGGCTGAATGACACACATCGAATCGACAAAACCGTGACGGTTCCGGAATCAGCCAAGTTCCTCCCGCCGATCTCCTCTCTGTTGGTGTCTCTCCACATCCTCAAGAATGCCTGTACCGAGAATCAGTCGTTGATCCTGCATCACCTTCCTCGATTGGAGTTGCTGCTCATAGAGGAACATTGCTTCGGCAAGAAGAGCGAGGATGAGTTGGTCTTTTCGTGCGTGGACTGCCCCAAACTGAGGATCATCGATTTGAGTGGCTCCTCTGTAATGCAATTCTTCAATCGGATGATCGTCACGGGTAGGATTCAAGAAGCATAGTGAAGCGTAGACAACCCGGAACTCCGCTCCATCGTTGTTGGGAGTAGTTGTTTTCGTGGCTTTTCGGAGCTGAGAGTGGAGCGTGGGCATCATCATAACCATTGAAGGCGTAGGAAACAGGAAGCTGGAGATCATGCGAATCGATTATTTCTCGTTCTCCACTGAACGCTTCAATGCATATGAAACGCTGTCGGGTTTCGCTTGTTTCGCTGACCTTCCCTCGCTGCGCTGCTTTCAGGTTGAGTGCGACTGTTTCCGTTCGCTCAGTCATGTCACATTCCAAAGTGGTTCTGCGTCGAAAGGATGATGAACAGACATCAGTGACACGCTGCTTTGCCGTTTTAGTAGGATCGGCTTCCATCCCACCACTATGATGCATTCTAGTGCTGCTCGGGAATGCAGATGACTCGTAGACGCGAACACGATTGCACAGGCGGTGCTGCCGCGCGTCGTCAGTGCGCCGACATACCCGATTCAATTCCGACCCGGACGAAAATCGATTGTCGTGGAAGCGATGCAGTATCGGAGCTATCATAAGCGCGACTCCTTCGGTTTTGGCGACGATTTCTTCATGTTGGAGCGTTACACGCAGCTTCGTGAGATTGTCATTCACGACTACAACTACTGCGCGTGTTCCTCGTTCTCCCTGTTCGATCTCCCTCTGCTCCACAGGCTGGTCGTGGATGACCACTCGTTCTACAGTGATGAAGGGAATTACAAGGGCTCGTTCTCGGTCATACGTTGTCCGTCCCTTGAGACGATCACCATTGGAGACTCGTTCTGCGACTACTCGCAGTGTGTCGTTAAGGGTGGGATTCACAGTCATAATTAAGAGATAGAGTGCGATGCGCTCAAGTCCTTTGTCATTCACTCGAAAGAAGAGGGCGCCTTTGGTTCTGCAAGAGAATTGCGCTTTGAGAGTCGCTTCTCTTGCGGCGTTTGATCCGTAGATCTCCCGTCGCTAGAGCGCATTTCGATCGGAAGTGACAGTTTTCGGCATGCGTATCGTGTCGTGTTCGACAGTAACGTGTGGATCGTGATGTAACCGCTAGACTTGGCTTCCTTGCGATGCCTTCAGCTCGGTTCGGAGGTCGCTTACCGTGAGGACGATAACGACTCCGATTCTGACTTGGGAGTGCAGTCGCTTCGGATGAGGAGTAGGGCTTGGTAATGGATGACACGCAGATCTCCCTCTTCTCGAAGAAGTGAGCCTTGGCGAAGACTGCTTCAAGCAGATAGTTCGTGTTGAATTGAAGAGTGGTGGTGAGCAGGAATAGTCATTGCACAGACATTCCCAGAGTCAAGTCCGTTCACTGCTTTACTTCGTTCCCCGATGTGACTCGGTTGAACACGCGTAACGCGAGCGCGTTGGCGGCGGTGTTCCGAGAGCGAGCCCCGCTCTGCAATTACAAGTCTTCGTTCCCCTTCTCGCTTCCGGCGGATCAGACAGCGAATATCACGAACTTGGCAATTGCGGGCGGAACGGGAAATGCAGTGGAGCTAAAAAGCCTGGACTTGTCCTCTCTCTCGAAGCTGCGTTCGCTGTACATCGAGGAGCGTTGCTTCCAGCATGTTTCGCACTTTACCCTTCACGGGCTTCCATTCCTCCAATCTGTGTTCATCGAGGACTTCTGCTTCATAACGATGGGTATGCCGTTTGAAGACACGCTGTCCATTATGAATTGTGCTCGTCTGGAAACGATTTGCATCGGCAGCGGGAGCTTTCGTCATTACTCCTTCATGAAGCTGGAGAGTGCGTGCGCAGGAAGCTGGTGATGGAATAGACCTTCCTTCTCTCTCCTCCTTCTTCGTGGATGACGAGATCTTCGGTTTCTCGTCCTTTTCTGGGGCGAAGGAGTTGGTGTTGTGTGGTACGTGAGCCATCGTGTTGTAAGAAATAGATCTTCCTTCGCTGCAATCCATTCACTTGGGACGGGGCAGCTTCATGTCGCCATCTCGCGTGGAGATCGCGAGTGAGTGTGTTGTCAAGCAGTAATGGTGCAGATCTTCCCCTGCTGGAGTCGTTGCACTTTGGTCTTGACGGATGTGGAGAGGACTCGCATACACTTCGTGACGACTATGCCATCTTTAACCCCTCTTTCAGAATGGAGAGTACGGGATGGGGGTGGACTGGACGGTAGATTTGCCAGCGTTGAAACGCGTCACCTTTTGCGACAGCGATGGTCTGTACTATTTTGGAACTGTGGTGTTGAAGAGTGGGCGTTTCAGCGAACGTGTGAGTGATAGACATTAGTGCCTTTGAGTGCGATTCCTGGCCGTGTAGTCTGCTTCATTACGCTTGGAACGTGACAATTGAGAGTGGGTATTGAGCTGTGTTGTGAGTGTAGACGCACCCGGGTGGGCTGAGCACATGTCGTTGCGCAATCGCGTGTATTGCTTCACCAACCCCCAGCCTTTCAGTGTGTCCTCTTCTCTCACGCATCTGGATTGCTGCCCGCACTGTGGAAGTGATGAGAATGTGACAGAGTTGTGTTTGAAGGACTATCCTTCTCTGGAGTCCATTCACATCGGTTCCTATTCCTTCCCTCACATTCTGAGCGTGGAGGTGAGTCGTCTCCCGAAACTGAAGCAGTTCGTTGTGGAGGATCACTGCTTCTTGCATCCAGTCACGATTGTTCCTGAGAATGTGTGTCGTGTGGAGGATTGTCCTCTTCTCGAATCCATTTCGATGGATGTGGGGTCGTTCTATGAGTATTCGTTGCTAAAGGTGAAGGGTGGTGAATTGGGAGGTGAATTGATGGTTAGATTTGCCTCTTCTGAAGTCGCTGTGTGTGGGAGGTGAAGCAGCGATGGGTTGTTTCTCCAAAGCGGAGTGTTTTGAGTTGCGAGGTGAGGCGAAATGGAGTGGAGTGATGGAATAGACCTGCCGTCATTGCAATCTGTTATTGTTGGAGTGAAGTGCTTTGCGAAAGTCACGTCGGTGTCGTTTGTGAGTCGTTATTTGAGTTTCTGCTTTACGTTCAGATCTCCCTGCCCTCACCGACCTCACTCTCCATAAGGATGCTCTGAGAGGATATCATGAGGAAGCCGCCTTGTTCCCTGGAGAGAAGCGTGATTGCTTTACCAACACGCTCTCCATGATCAACCTGCCTTCGCTTCGTCACATTCGTGGAAGTGGGTCGCGACAGTTCAAGAACATGAACGTGGTCACATTGAAGAGTAAGTGAGAGTGAATAGATTGAGTTGTAGACGTCTCGAACGACCTCGAGATTGGCATTCCTGAGTCCTTCGGATGGGTTCACTCCATCACAGTGGAGAGGGGCGAATCCGACTCCTCCACGCTGGAACAGTTCATTCTCGCTGCGTCCTATCCCTTCTCCCACTCCTCCTATCAAGATTGTCTCTCTCACTCTGTGGAGGAGATCGATGTGAACACCTCAGTTGAGAACTGCACCACACTCGATCTCTCCTCCTTCCCTCACCTCACCTCCTTCTACTGCGCCTCCTTCGCCTTCCCCAACGTGCGTGTGTTCAAGTGTGAGAACCATCCCAACATCCAGTCCATATCGATTGGGAAGAGTGCGTTGTGCGGGAAGGAGGGTCATTTCATTGTGCGTGGCTGCTCACTCTTGCACACGTTGTGTATTGGAAGCAGGAGTTGTGTTCAGTTCGTGGAGTTCGTTGTGCGAGGTGCGCTCTTCTCCTTGTTGTGACGTGTAGATTGTGACGCGTTGAAGACGCTGGAGGTGGGCAAGGAGAAAGAATACGCTGCGTGTTTCTATGGCTGTCACGAACTGAGGATTGAGAGTCAGAGTCATACCGATAGAATGAAACATAGACCTGACCGCTCTGGAACGCATCGAAGTGGGATCAGAGTGCTTCTATGAAGTGAACACCGTGTCAATTGCCAGTAATCTCCCTCCTTCACTCATTGATGAATAGACCTCCCAAGCCTCACTGAAATGGTACTGGGAGAATCCGCTTGTCATGGAGAGTCTTTCGGCTTGCAATACAAGGATGTGATTGATGAGAATAACGAAGACAGTATGTTCATGATGAAGAGTGCGTGTGGTGAATCACGATTGATGGGATAGACCTCCCGCAATTGCAAGTAGTTCGATTGGAGAAGAATGGAAAGAGTATTCGGCATTACGTGTTTGAGAGTGTTGATTGTGTGGATGACTGACGAATAGACGTGAACGCGGATGCCAACCGTTCTTTCTGTTCTGGCTGCTTCTTCTATCATGCGTCGTGCACCGGTAGATTCCTTCTCCGTGATCGAGCGTAGATTCTCCAGAATTGAAGAAAGTGCTGCAAAATTACATGAGTACAATGGACCTATATTCATATTGAACACACTTCTTGTGTCTCCTTGGGTGATGAACCATTCCAAGCAGATCGAGTCATGTGTTGTTGTGAATACTTCCTTCTTGTTGTTTCATTGTTTCAAAAAGATGGAGCACTCTAAATGACCTTTCCTGTTTGTTGTTGTAGTGGGGAGTTAAATGAGCAGCAATCTGAATGTACTTCACAGTGCAACTATGGATTCAAATGGGAAAAGAGCGTGATTGCGAAAGAATGTCAGACGCATCACATCGTTCCCATCTCGAAATGGTTTTGGAATCCTCACAACTCCAATATGCCCATTTCCCAAGAAAGTGCGCGATGATCAGAATGGAATTACGAACGAGCAGAATACATCACCACACTCACAGAAGCAAACCTGTATGCAACAATCAACACTCAAATCGGAACAAAACCTCACAACTATTTACAGTTAATGTGTCCATCGGAGGGGAAGTGTATTGATCACTTCCTCTTCTTTACACTCCATATAGATGGCATCAACTGCTCGGGAAACCTCCAGGGAGGAGATTACTACTGCTTATCCCTCGACCTCGTTAACACGAACGAATCATTCAGCACGCATGACGCAATGACGTTCTTCTCGTGCGTGATCCAGAACAGGAAGGAGAAGGGTTCGAGGACGCGTTTCCTTCTGTTCCTGGACGAGTACATTAGGAACTTCACGCTGACAAGCAGGATGGGTATCTACGTCTGGTACGAGGGCTGTTGGTACCACTGGAGGTTTGCCATCACACCAATCTGTGCAGACACAGTGGCGTACGAGGAGCTACAGGAGTACGCTAACAAGAAGATGACGCATTTCCCCTGTTGTTTCGAGTCGTCGTGCAAGAGATATGAATTCATAACAACTCAACATAGTGGAGTATGTGCTTCAGAAAAGGCACTTCCGACCCATCACGGGTGAAAGAGAACACCTTGATAGACTTCATCTGCCACTGCATCAAATACACCATGCTTCGTGACATCGTAAAGACACATCCCTTCCTGGAAAACAATAAATACCATCATTCCCCGAGAGGATTCTTCACCAGTGGCTCCCCGTCGTAAACGATCCTCACACCAATACAAAACGACTCTCCATGCAAACTTCACACTTCATAGAATCAACGACCAAAATATGAAGCACTTACTCCACTGTAAAACGACACTCCAAGAACAACCAACGAAACTCACATGCCGCTCAACGGCTGACTCCTATCATTCATACACACCAACAACCACTCACTACACGCCCCTGAAGCAAATGAAATTGCTCTTTTCCACACCCACACAATAACCGCGGGAATTACAACTCACCTCTTCTCTCAATCCCCCAACACCATTCAAACAGAAAACACCACTCAAACAGAAAACACCACTCAAACAGAAAACCCCACCCTAACAAAAAGCCACTCAATCCCAATGACCCATGAACCCACCACAGTAACCTACGATCCTTCCTACTCCGCCTCCGAATATCGCCTTTTCGAGGTGAGTAGCGACATTGCGGACAAGTTGGAGAATGGGCTATCGTAAGTCCCATTTATCGTTCCTTCTCACCCCCGTAGTGTGTACATCAAAGGAGAGGAGAGTGGACCCTGCGTCCTCTCATCATCCCAGCAGTCCTTCAAACTGGAGAAGATCGAAACGTCAAACACGGTTCTTCTCTGTTCCAAGCAAAACGAACATACAATCGTTGCAAAAGGCATCTCCAACTGCTATTTTGAAGTACGTTCATCGAAGCGCTGCTCCCTTCTAGCCTCTGATAAACCCTGTGGATATACGACTGCTCCTAACGCTCCTTCCCGATATCCAGCTTCACGGCACATCGCATGTCATTCAGCGTGATCCCGCTGATTCATAGGATCCTCTCATGACTGTAGAAGAGCTGGAAAAGCACTGCCTCTTCTCCCCTGCAGAAATCGAGAGAGCCCTCACAAAGTGTCCCCTGGTGATGATGGATGATACAGCATCTCCCCCACAGTGGTATAAGATATCAAGCAAGTTCTTCTACTCCACCGTGCTCGATGTGCTCCAGCAGTGCATTCTGCACCGCATCTCGCTCCACTCCTTCTCCGTCGACGCAGTTCTCCAAATGAAATCGCATATTTCGCATACCTTCATCGTACTCCTCATTCGCTTCCTTCATCCTAGAAACAAGTTGTTCAATTCCTGGTCGGCGATTCGCAATCCATCCAGAGCCCAGCCCTCTCCGTTCCACGAGAGCAGCTCATCTACGCACTGGCGCGATCTTCATTCCTGTGCCAAGAGAGTATTCCTTCTCGTTGTGTATCAGAATAGACCCCACGGAGTGGCTGTCTGAAGAGGACCTGCAGAACGCAATCTCCCTCCATCTTCCTTCAGGTAATGGTAGAGACTTCGCTGCACGGTAGATTACGATTTCGATATTGCCGTTGACACCGCCTGCTTGAAGGGAGTGGCGATTCACGAAACGATTGGGGCTACGAAGGGTTTCCGCTTCATTGACACGGACTTGTTGGCGCTGGATCCGAAGGAACGGTTCCAAGAGTTGTTCTCGATCGAGTCGGAGTGGACGCAAGAAGAGTTGGTTCCGTATGTCGCGTAATCCCTCCCGTCTGTCATCACGCATAGCGACCTGGAAGAGCACGGGTTTGGAAGGCCCGGCGATTTGATCCTGAAGTTTTGCAGAGAAGTCACGGTGCAGGAAGGCGATCAAGTTCGGAAACACTTCGTTTTGCGCCATTGTTTCTGTTTGTTTTCTGACACTTCTGCTGGCGGTTTCTATTTTCTGCACTGCAATTCACGACCATGACAGAAGAACCCTTGGCAGATCAGCTCTACAGTATCGATGCGGTGATGTACGACTCGAAGAAGAAGAAGAATCCGAACATGCGCGTGGATGCGAAGGATTTGGAGGAGGAGGTGAAGGGAAAGAAGGTTGCGCTGGCTCTCGTTCGTGACAAGTAGATGAAGATCACATTCGACGGCCAAAAGCTCGTGTACAACAAGCATGTGTTCGTATTCCATAAGATCCGTGACGAATAGGCTCCTGGTGGACGATATGATTGCCGTTGCGTCCGCGAAGCCAACCGAAATTGTCATTCACTCCCTGCCTCGCATTGGAAAGGGTACGTTGAAAGGAAGAGTGACTCACGTCTCAGGCTATCGCGAACGCTACTGGAAGAAGTCTAGAATCGTGTTTGCGACGAGTCCTTCTCCCGCCCTATCACTGACGCGTAGAAGAGCAGTCCTCCGAGTGGTTTAACATCGTCAACACCGCCATCGAGAATGGGCGTTACACGGAGCGTTCCGAACGAGGTCCGATTGTGGAGTTCAGTATACGTCATTGTGGCCGATCACATCTAGAGGACGACACGCGCGTGAAGCGAGTTCGCGTCATCGTCAATCCGCATGGCGGCAAGGGAGACGCGCAACAGGTGTTCAACACGCGCATCCTCCCGCTTCTCCAGCTCGCCGGCATTCAGTGCGACCTCGAAATCACCAAGTACTACGGTATCCCGTTTTCGCCCCGATTTCATCCACAGCCAACGCAAAGGACATGGCGATCACGCACGAGCCCGACAAGTACGAGGGCGTCCTCCTCGTCTCGGGAGATGGACTTGTGAACGAGTTCGTGAATGGTCTGATGGAACGGTGCATTCCAGAAATCGGGCTGATTTGTAGCGTGGACAGTTGCTACGCGATCTACAACACGCCCATCTGTCACGTGTCCGCGGGCACCCAGAACCAGATTTCGGGCGGAATCGGGACGACGTGTTATGAGACGGCTGCGTATTGCATCATCAAGGTGGTTTCGACCAAGCTGAATAAGTGTTAGCACAAAGTGAAGGCGCTGGACATTCTGCGCGTGAGTCCGAAGAACATGCCCGTGCAGTACTCGCTGTGTGGCGTGGTGGCGGGCATTGGCGGCGACATGGTGAAGGACTACGAGGTGTACCGCAAGTACGGGTGCTTGAGGTACCCGCTGTTGAAGGTGGGGCGTGGGATGGCGCTGTCAGGGTTAGTTGAAGTGGGGCGTGTTCAAGCGACAGAAACACGTGACGGACCTGACGTACACGCCGGTGAGCGAGCGCATTCAAAAGTACCAGATGCGTCGCTGCAAGCGCAACAAGTGGGTGTGTGAGGGGTGTGTGAGGCGCAGAGCGAACTGTCCCGTGTGCATCGACGGGCATCATAACTACTTCTATCGCCCGCTGCGCTGTCCCCACCAGGTGGCAAGTGCATCTGCGCTCTCCTCCTCATCCAATAGACCAGTCCACCAAAGCGATCCATCCCGAGATGAGTGATGACTCCGACAGCGATTCCTCCTTCGATAGTCTCGTTGTGTTCGTTTTGTCCTTGTCAGTCACACATAGACCCACCGGCTTCTCGGCGGCGTGCTCGTGCGAGTACCCGCGCTGGTGCCACCTGGTGAGCAACCGCGAGTGGGTGAGCGACGACCTCTTCGAGATCACGCAGGAAGAGGACTCCTGCTGCTGCAAGCCCAAGAAGCCGGCAGTCGAGTGAGCGTGGATGGCGGCGGTTACGTGTAGCGAGGAGCACCCCGAGCGCGTGTCCATCAAGCAGAAGCCCGTCGAGGAGCACGACATGCAGTACCTGACCATCGGCATCGTCGTGAACGCGCCTTATGGTTGCGTGTTCCTGTTCTCGCTCACGCGTAGATGGGGAGTACTGTCACTGCTGTGACGGGAGTCTGGACCTGATCGTGGCACGCAGCGGAACGTGCTGTCAGACCGTGGGGCTGCTGGGTCGGTATGTGACGAGGACGCACCTGAAGTCGCCGCTGATGGACTACATTAAGGCGAAGTCGGTGGTGTTGCATAATCCTGGCGAGAACACGGTGAATGTGGATGGGGAGGAGTTGACGTATGAAGACGATTTGAAGGTGGAGGTGTGCGAAGCGGGTGTTACGTGTTATGGGGAGTTGTGGGGTGTTTGTTGTGTTTCTCGTCTTGAGTTTTCTCATTGTGAGTAGTTCCCATCTTGACCGACAACTCTCTCACACTTGATTCACATCAAACACACTCTAGATTACACTAAAACGACCAACCCTCTTCATTCTGCGACGCCTCACTCTCACTCAACGCACTCTCTTCACTCTCTTCACTCTCCGGCAACAAACCCAACACAACACGCTGACGCGGACCCGTCACCTTCGCGCCCGTCTCACTCCGCTTGTACGGCGACTCCTTCTTCCCGTACACACTCTTCATCACCTTCTCCTCCTCGCACGCGTCCGCAGGCTCGTACACGCCCGACCCGATCAGCGACTCGTAGTCCGACGCCGACACCATGATCACGTCGTCCTTGTTCCGCCCCTCCTTCACGCGCAGCTTCTTCAACTGCTTGCGGCTGTACGCGGACGGCTGACGCTCCTCCGCCCGCGCGCTCTTCTTGTAGCGATTCTTATGCGAGCAGTCGGGACAGTCTACACATCATGTGCCCTATTCACGACCACATAGCGTGCGGCTCGTCTTGTACTTGGTCACGCGCGACACCACCGTCTCCTCCCACTCCTTCCCGCAGCCCTGCGCCTGACTGGGCGGCGGCTCGAAAAACGACAACGTTTCCACCGTTTCGCCGACGGACAGGGGCTTGGGCTGGGAGGAGGTGCAGATCCACCACACGAGACGGTCGGAACACGGGAACACCATGGAGGGCGTTAATGTGCCATTCTTCGTCGGGTGCCACTGTGCCGCGATTTCGGGATACTGATACGCGAGAGAGCGCTCTGGAGACACGATGTGGCCGTTGCAGAACGGACAGCCGCTGTGATGCGATGAGGTACGATTGTTCACCGAAGTCTGCCACTCGTGCCCCTTTTCACATTTCCACCACACGCGCACCGCGGAACTCTTGCTGACGTGCGACGGAAGCAAATCGCCGTTCTTCTCGTAGTCCCACTCCTTGGCAATCTCCGGATAGGCTTGCTCCAGCGTCCGTGTTGACGGGTGCATACCCACGCAGTACGGACACAGATCTAGACGTCATCCGCGACCCAAACGCAAACGCTGTGTCGGCGTCTTGGGATTCACGCGCTGGTTGATGGGGCGCTTCCACTCGTGCCCCTTCTCGCACTGCCACCACACATTCTTCGTGCTGGTGTATGTCACCGCCGACGGGAGCAGGCTGTTGTTCTTCGTCGGGTGCCACTGCGCCGCAATCTCGGGGTACTTCGTCGACAGCGAGTTGGTGATGGACACGCGCTTGTTGTTGCAAAACGGACACCCCACGTACTTGTTGTCCTTGTCCACCATGTACCGAATGCTCGCCTGCCACTCATGGTCCACTCCCTTGGGACACTTCCACCACACCTTCTGAAACGACTTGATCGTCACCTCCTCGGGGCGGATTCCAATATTCTTCGTCGGATGCCACAATAACAACAACTCCGGATTGGTCTTGGTAATGGGAGGAATGCTGTCGTTCCGGCGATAGAAACGCATTTGTGTGGTACCGCACAACGGTACGCGCACTGATGGGAGGAGATTGGCTTCACACACGTTGAAAAGCGCCGAAAACGACCGCATCGCAACAGGCGCTACGCGGATCCCTTTTCGAATGCAGTTTCGTGATAATGATAACATTATTCGCGTGAGAATAACGATCATATGATTCTTCGCTCCTTCCTCAACAGACTCTCGTAATCGATAGGGAGGACATGAGCGAGGATTCTTATCAGCAGACGCGCTCCTTCTTCTACGTGATCCGCGACAAGCTGGAAGTGGTCCGAATCAACGAGCAGTATACGGGAGAGTATGGGTGCGTGATCTGGCCATCTGCTGATGCTCTGGCAAGGATCATTGCAAACAACGAGTCTTTCTTTGCCACTTCACGGGTATTGGAGTTGGGATGTGGCCCAGGTCTTCCTGGAATTGTGGCAGCGAAGTGCGGGAGTCGAGTGTTCTTGTCCGATTTGAAGGATCCGGAATGCATTCTGGAGAATTGTAGAGCGAACTGCAAGCAAAACCATGTTGAATCCACGAGTTGTGTCGTCGGTTTGTTCATCCATCCTTATTCCTAGCTCCCGCTGCGTTGGGGTCACATCACAGAGGAGTGGATGACAATTGGACCTGTGGATGTGGTGATCGGCGCTGATCTGTTTTACGACTCGAAGCGTTTCCTCTTAGCGTGCTGCATTCCACTGTAGAATTGGACGCTCTGCTTTGTACCCTAACCTTTTTCAAGGAGCGGAATCCCAAGTGCCAATTCCTCTTCCTCTTTCCAGAGCGTGTGTAGGGTTGTTCAGTTCTCTTCACGCGTAGTTCACGAGCGACACTTGAATCGTATTTGCGCGTGTGGGATTTGCCATTCCGAATGGAGGATTATGCAAGCGAGACGACGGAGCAGATGGTGTTGTTGTATTCGGAGGGGTTGTTTGGAGTTGTGAAGTGGTGTATTTGTTGAGGAGATTAATCAGTTGTTATTTAGTCATCGAGAAGAGCAACCAGTCATCGAGAAGCACAGTCAATCATTGAAAAAGACAATCACTGAGAAAGAACATTCATTGAAAAGAACAACCACTCAATAAGAGAAAAACACACTCTCACAACAAACCACACCTCACAAAAGCTCAATTACTTGACTCATAATGAGGACCCTCCATATTACTCTCGTTCATCATCATCATATCCCCATCATGCTTCAGTATTGAGGAATTCTCCTCACCCAATTTCATACTCCTTCCCATCACCCACCACCTCAAACCCTACTTCTCCGGAGGATACACATCATACTCACTCTCCTTCCCACTGCCCTGTTGCGCGCGATTCATCTCACTAATCGAGGAATTCTTCTCCTGCTCTTGCCTCGACAGCTCAATATACCTCTGCTTCTGATCATCCGACATGCTCTTCCAAATGTCAGATAGCTTCTTACTAATCTCCCCAAACCCAATATCTACCCCTCACCCCCCTCACACTCACCCACTCTCGTTCTGCTGCCGCAATTGCGCCATCTGCTCCTTGTAGAAAAACGTGTACGGCGTGCGGGCTCTTTTCGCCCGCTTCGCTTTCGGGGGAGAAAACGTAATGGGTTGCTTGATACTACGTGTCACACAAAAACGGGGGATCCCACCTCATCCGAACCTTCTCCACCTCGCGCTTGATGCGCTCCTTGTCGTCGAACGCGTCCGCCTCGTACAGCAGCTTGTTCTCCTCGCTCATCTCGTTCCACTGTGCGTTCAGCGCCTTGTTGATTTCGTTCGTCGACATCTCTGTGGGTCAAAACAGCCCCGATTTCGGACGTGGGTTTTGGAGACGCATATCTTCTCGCTTGATGGAGCAGAAGTAGAGATAGGCGCTCTTTGCACGCGCTGCGGAGGCGAGGGAAGTGCACTTTGTTCGTTTCAAATCCTCCTCGCTACATCTCATCGCAATGCCGCATAACCCACCTCAGTCCGATGTTCTTCAGAAGGTTTTTGTAATGTATCTTGTCCTCATATTCCATCTGCTTGTACGGCTTGCTTCTCAACCACCATCGCCAGCATTACCTCCTTCTCTTCCTTCGTCAGCGCATTCCACTCGTTCCCCAAGCGACGACTCACGTCCACAGGACTCAAGTCTACAATGGAGCAAGCACACCAACACGACTCTCATTCTCGTCCTGAATGCGCTGGCGGTTCTTTAGGCAAAAGAATATGTACGCGCTCCGCGGCTTCTTTGGAATCTGAACGGAATTGGAACTGTGTATCCGGGCATTCGCATCACTCTTCGGCCGAGGGTCTCTCTTTGACCGCGTGTACTGCTCCGATCTAGGAGTCACGCAACCATGTAGATAAAACGGCTGCACGTTCCAGTCCTTCACTTCGCTCAACGCCACGTAATGCTGCTTCTCCTTCGACGACAACGCATTCCAGTTGGCCGCAATGATTCCCGCCATATCGTTCACGTTGACATCTAGGCATAAGCAACGAGGGGCAGCCGCACTCGGATCGGTCGCGTGAATCAGATTCCGCTGCTCGTTGGAATAGTACACAAACGCCTTCGGGTTGCGCTTCGTTTCGTCGTCCATCGACTGATTGTAGCACTAGATGTTCAACGACGCCGCTTCCACTACGGGTGTGATTCCGTCTCCAATGATCTCGAAATTCGTATTGACTATGGGAACGTACGGCTTCTTCTGGTTCGCTTCTCGACTCTCGTACTCCTTCAGTCCCTCCTCCTACGCTCTCATCCCCATCAGTGCTAAAATAACCTTGATAATGGACTTGATCGTATCCTTCTCGGCAGTCAGCTCATCCTTCGACAGATTCAAATGCTGCTCCAGCATTTGCAACACCGTCTTGTACTTGACTCTTCTACGTATGATTTGGGGAAAACGACGGTACTCGATGTCGGGGACACACTTCAAAAACGAACGCACCTCGCTTGTAATACGGTCTCGAAGCGAATCGGACATGCTAAACGACCATGAGAACAATTGACAGGGATGGAAGAAAGGAACCCGGCATTGTCGAAAGGCAACAACGAGGAAGAAAAGGGGAGAATCATAAATTCATTACACGTACATTAGCTTTTGGCGCTCTCAATTCAAACGAGCCGAGTGACGATGGAAAGAGTTGGAGTGTCCCTTCGTGAACCGCGGAACCCGTCTCCCATTCCAGTGGGGCAAAAGTGGAAGAGTGATTGTTTCCTGTGTAATACCCCCTTGATTTGTTTCTTTGTTAAGATGGAATGGAGAGGTATTGCGAGGTTGTTGCTTGTGGTTTTGTGTGTTTATGGTTGTTGGGGATGGTGTTGTGTGCAGTGTGTGAATTTGTAGAATGAATCGATTTGTGTTACTTCGCAATTAGAATTGAAAGGACTCACTTTCACAACATCACTCTCATGATACCACTCTCACGACACCACTTCCCACAATCACACTTCGCAACAAACACCCCTATACCAACGCCAACAACGCCTAACCATCACAACCACAACCACACTCCCCACCTCAAGCAAATGGCACACACTGCTGTAGATGAGCGGACAGTCCTGAACGAGCCGGTAGAACTCCTCGACCCACTCAACCAGACACAGCGGAAGACGATGATTCATCTACCTCTCAAACAACACATCGACGGCAACATCAAGGAACACAGAGAAGCACGGGTGAGAAAACAACAGCACGTAGAAGGACATCGCGTTCGGCACGAAATGCCGCACGTCCGGCCTCTACCCCTCAATCATCCTCGCATCCACCCACACTCTTCAACACCTCGATCACAATCCGGTTGATGCAACACAGCTCGTCGTAGTCGTTCTTCAACACGTCGAAGGAGAACGCGTTCAGCTCCTCGCACGGCGTTTCGTCCTCGCGACTGTCCAGAAGCGTATAAACCTCCTCGATGTTGCGGTACTCCAAATCCACCGGGAATCGGGACCAGTTCTGCACGAACGACTCCGCGATGGACAGACAGTGTCGGAATAGCGTTTCGGAGGCGGAGAGAAGAGACACCTGCTGCAACCGATCCAACTGACTCCTACAAAATCACCCCGATTTCTGGCATCTCACGCGTTGGTGATCTGCAAGATGATCTGCTGTCGCTGCTTCGACGCCTCGTCCTGGAACTCGATCAAGTGCTCGTCGTTCACCAGCGCGTTGTGCTTGATGCGGTCCAGGTACATCTCCACGATCAAGTCGAACGACAGGAGCAGCGTCGAGTGCGCGTCGATAACCGCGGGGGAGCTCCCGTAACTGCCGTAGCAGCGACCGTCCTGCGACTGCAGACGGAAGTACACGCACGTGCTCAGAACCAGAACGCGGATCGGCTTTCCGGAAAGATTGGCGATCTGTGCGTGATTCTCCTTCTTCACTCCCACCTGCAACGACGACGCTCCGCTGACCACGTACTGACCCGACCCGTCCTTCTCGATGCGCAGCACCAGGAGGGAGTTTCGCACCGATTGTCCCTCGCTGTTCCGCACGTCCAGAAGTGGCTCCTTCCGATTCACACGGAAACAGAACGGGATGAAATAGTTCTGGAGATTGGAAAACAACAAGCGGAAACAAATATACATCGAATCCTTCTCGTTATTCGTTTCCGATACCGCCAGCGCCGCCTCCGCCTCGTTCTCGCGACCGCTCACGGCGATGGAGAAGAACTTGGTGGACTTGGCGGGAAGGATGCTACGCGTCATCAGCCAGAGCCGCGGTTACAGCAACTTCGTCTTCTGATTGGTCTCCATGTCGATGAAACTGATGACGCGATGCTCCTGCTGCAGGTGGAACAGAATCACCGACAGATCCGTGTTCCCGCCGTTCGTCAGTCCGAACACGCCGCTCTCCGTCTCGCCGTCCTCGTTGCACGCGTCGCCCACGATTTGAATGTCGCGATCGAGCGCCAGCGGCGACCAAACTCCCTTTGGCGAGAGCGTGGAGAGCGTGATCGGTGCGTCTTTGGAAGAGAGTTGCAGAGGCGGTTGAAGGAGCGACGTGTGCGGCACGGTGCACAGCTCCTCGAGGTTGCAGATGAACTAGTGCGTGATTCGGTGCGTCGGTTCGTACGGACGCGGAAACGGTGATGAAGCAGAAGTCGTGATTCTCCTTGTCGATGACGAAAAGAAGCGCGGAAAAGAAACCCACTGAATCGCACTTCAGGTGGAGGGAGAAGGAGCCCTTCTTCTCCACAATGTCAATAAACGGGGCGTTTTCGGGCATGTACTAGAACGTGACTTTCTCTCTTCTCGCTTACGCAATACGTCTTGATGGAGTCGCGATTCCGTCCCGATGCGAACACGTCGATTTGTTTCTGTTGGTGGATGGAGATCTTTTCCGTGTCCAGGTGAATGATGAAACCATCCACGATCGCCGCAGCGCCGCGCACGATGAGCGACAGCGAGAGCGGCGAGGACATGGCGGAGACGTCGAAGAGCTTGTGGCGGTTGGTGGAGGAGTGGATCACGATGGGGAGTTGCACGGAGAGGAAGGTGCAGATCGATGTGTGCAGCACCAGCGATGTGGGCGACTCGTTGTCGTCCGCGGGCTAAGCGTGAAACAAGGAAGCAATGTGCACCTTCTCGAAGCCCTCCACTGTATCGGGCACGATGCGCGCCGCGACGGTGACGCTGCCCTCGGGCTCGATCACGATACGTTCAGGCACCTCGATATAGGAACAGTACACGGGCTGGGTCTGGCCGGAGTACAGAATGCCGTGTTTGTTGTGGCGCACCTGCGTGCGGTGCAGGGACACGGTGAGACGCTCGCGCCAGCAGTTGCGAATCACGAACTCGTACACGTCCTTCTTCACGCAGCAAATCACGGACGAGAAGTGCATGTTGGACTCCTTCAGGTGCTCCGTAAGTGCCTGTCGCTGCATCATGCGTGGTGTCGTGATCTCTTCAAGTACGTCAGCAGAAGGACGAGGCGTGGACAGAATCGAACCAGCGATGGGAGAGATTGGGGAAACTGGGGAATGGGGCGTTTCATCGTCAGGGACTGTGTCGAGGTCGGACAAGCTCAACTCCGAATCCGAAGCGTCCTTGGAGAGTTGCGAAGTGTTGGAGAGTTGCGACGACTCTTTCAGCAACTGGGGTGTGTTTGAAGGGGCTGTCACACTGGAAGTCGCCGCCACATTGGAAAGCTGAGCACTGCTCGCCACACCATTCGACGCCACGTTGTAATGCGACACGAACAACTCGTCCAACTTGGAGAAGTGCTCCACCGTCGCGACGATGTTCAAAACGGGGGGCAGCACCTCGATCAGCTCGCGCAGCTGGAAGTCCGCCCAACACGGGATCTCGGTGATCGTGCGCGTGATGCCGTTCTCCTGCTTCGTCGAGATGTCGACAAACAGTTGGAGGGAACCCAGCACGGCGGAATTGCGCATCTCCAGGTACTGTTGCGAGTTGAGCGCGTTCAGCGTGACGGAGTGCAACACCAAGCGAATCACGCGACTCTCTCGCTTCTGCAGCGAGAACTGCGTCGGAATCACCGTCACGCTCAGTGCTTGTTGCAACCACCGCTGACAGAAAATGGGCTGAATTCGCACGGGCAGCGGGCTCTCGTTGTTGATGCGCACGTCCAGCACCTTGTCCTGCAGCGATGGGAACGGAATCGACTTCCACTGCAGGGTGGTGATGGGCCCCTCGTTTTCGCAGTGACACGAGATCGCGTCCGAATACACCGTCGCCGCCACCTCCACCACGCACTGCACGCGCGGGTTCTTCTTCGTCGAGAACTTCAGCTTCCACGAATTCCGCCCATTTCGGTACTTCAACTTCTCCATGTCCAGCTCCACCGTCAGGATCGCGTAGCAGCCCTCCTCGATGGAGAACGACGGCGTGGTTCGGGTTTTGTCGATCGTGTTTCGCTTCATGTCCTGGTTCGCGTGCTTCTGCGAGAAGATGTAGTAAACCGCGGGAACGAATCCCAGCGGGAGTTTCGCCAGGTCGATCTCCACCGCGTCCAGCGACAGGTTGTCGATACGGATGTCAAGCCGACGCGGGCGCGAGCTGTTGACGAAAATGTACCCGAAATCGGTCGTTTGGCAGGAGACCGAAATGCGCTCGAGATAGTACGTTCCCGAAACCGTCACCATTTGCTGGAAGTAGTAATCCCCGCGGGAGTTGAAGAAGAACACCTCCCCCGAGAAGGGCGCTTCCCCGCGGTTCTCGATATCCTTCACCTGCTCCTCCGAGGCGTCGTGGATGGTTTCCCGCGGGAGCATATCAAGACGCAACTCCACAGTCTGGTCGGAGAAGAGCTCGATGGGCTTGCAGCAGGGCTTCACGCGGAGGTCGGAGAGCAATGAGGAGGGAATGGAGGAGGAGGTGTTGAGGGCGAAGGCAGACTCGGGGAAGTCAAGCGAAGGCGAGGTGGGCGTGTGGGTAGTGGAGCGGATGGCGACCATGCGGAGAGGCAGGCTGGAGTAGGGCGCGATGCACATCGACACCCCCGAGTTGTTGGTCAGCAACAGGGTCTGACGAGGGGAGCCCACGGGGTTGGTCAGCAGCAGAGTCTGGTGAGGGGATCCCACGGGGTTGGTGGAGATGGAGGTGTCGTAGCACACCGCAACGTTCCCCAGTGATACTGTCGTGACGGGACTCATGACGCGCTGGGGGTGTCCTTTCACTGTGATTCCGAGGTTTTCGCTCGAGACGAAGAGATGCACATGCACATCCTGATGCACCGTCTCCTCCTCGTCACTCACGCGGATGACGAAATAGCTGTATCCCGGCGAGGAAAACGACGCCGTGAACACGAAATACGTGTACTTCCCCTCCTCCAAAACACCCCCCGTTTTTGACAGGCTCACGTGGATCGACGGGTTCGAGCACTCCATCACTTGGATCCGGTACGGCAGTTTCATTCCAGGATTCAGGTTCGTGATCTTGATCTCGCGCGAAACCGTCTTGCTCTGGTGGTCGCGGGGAATCAACAGAAACTGCGTCTCGCTGACAGAAAACAGCACCATTCCCGCAATTCCGGAATAATCAACCAAAAAGGAAAACAGCGGCGTCAGATCGTCCATCGTGGCGGGCGTTTCGCTGGCCGTTTCCATGGAGGGCGTGGAGGCGAGTTGCGTGAGCGACTTGTACTCCGTGTCCGAAAACGACGACTGCGACGCGTGCAGCGACACCGTCTCCGACTTGGTGAGAATCGAAAACCCGTAGATGCGTGCCTTGCCCTGGAGGAAGCGGAACGGGGTGGTGCAATTTCCGTCCGAATTCTGGCAGTGTCGGTTGGTGGTGGAGAACTTCACCCACACGGTCGTTTCATTCTCCTGCGGGATCCGCGCGTACTCGATGGGCTGGAGGTTGTCGTCGAGGAGAGAGAAGTGGTTCTTGCCCTCCTCGCCCACCTGAATGAACACGTCGATGTCGCGAAGGTTCTTCACGCGCAGGGCCGTGACGGAAAACGAGGTGACTTGGGCGGAGGAGGAGAAGAAGATGGGCGTGAGTTGCAACACTCCCGGTTTCCCGCGGTTCTGCGGGTCCAAGTCAGGCAGGGTCAGGAAGAGCGGATTCGTGATTACCGCGGTTATCAGACACGACGCCTGGTTCACGACAGAACCCGGACACACGAAACTGATCGCTTCCTGCATGATGTTGTTGTTCTGCAGTGCCTTGGCGGAGCAGTGAATCGGGATCGACACCACGCGCTTCTCGTGCGGACGAAGCGTCTCTTCGATGGAGAGGGAGTGGATGAGCGAAGGGCGCGAAACAATCGTCATGGTTTCGTTCGAGGTGTTCGTCAGCGTCAGGTTCAGCGTGAACGTCTGTCCGAAGTTGAAGTCCGTCAGTTTCACCTCGGGCGGTGACACGGTCAGATGCGACAACACGGGCTTCAGCAGAACGGGCACGTGGAGCAGCATGGAGTTGGCGCGACGCGGCACCACGCACATCATGCCCAACGACGCCACCACCGCCTGATTGTAGCAGCGTTTGAAATGGGGACCTGGCTTCCAGAAGACGAGGAGAGACGCCGACGCCTTCGCGGTGAGCAGAATTGAGTCGATTTTGGTCATGGATTTGGACTGCACCATTTCGCGCTGAAGCGACGTCATAATCGGCTCCTTTTCTGGAATTTCGGACTCCTGGATGAAGAAGCGCACCTCGCCGATTTCGGGACCGATGTTGTACAAATTGACCCAATTCACGCTCAGCGACAAATTGTCGTAAATCTCGTTCTTCAGCGTGATGCACTGGTACGAATCCGTCGGCTCGTTCGTGATCACCACGGACGGGATTTGGGACAGCGTTGGCGATATCTGGACCCCATTGTACGTCATCGAGAACGGGATGCGCGGCGACGTGTTTCCCGGTTTCCACGATTGTTCGGGGACGTAGGGGATTTCGACGATTCCAGTAATCGGGACTTCTTGCGACGAGGTGAGATGACGATACACTGTCTACGCCTCATTCGCACCGACCGCTCCCACAATACTGCCCTTCATCTCGAAGCGATTCACCGCCGGCGCAAACCCGGGCAGCGGGCGCACGAGCGTATTCACGAACAGAACCATGGAGAAGTCAGGCTCCAACAACACGCGGATCGATTTGGTCTCCTCGAAGTGCGCGGCGGTGTGGAGCGGCAGGTCCTCGTTCGGCACCTCCTTGTCCTCGTTCAGACGCTTGTTGATCTGTCTGTCAGAAATCGGGACGATTCCTACATTCCCCAGTCGACGCTCCAGCACCTCCTGAGCGCGACGCCGTCCCTTCCGCTTGCACACGCGGATGTCGCGCAGCAGCTTCTCTCTCTACGCCTCACACGCCTCTCACACACTCACACTGCTCTCCAGATGCTCGCGCTCGTTGCTGTTCAGCGCGTTGCTGGTGCGTTCGCTGCGACGCAGCTCGATCAGACACTCGTACCCGCCTCCGCTCCCCGTTTCATTCTCACAACCGACTAACTGAATCCCGTTACTGAGGATTGTGTACTGCAGGTCGCGCGTCGCCGTGTTCTGGATCTTCAGAATGCCCTGCGACTCCGTGTTGACGGAAATCGTCCCGAAATCGATCGGCGATCCGGAGAGGATGATGAACGTGATTTCCTGCGAGATGTCTGCCTTCAGGATGAAACTGAGCGCCTTGCTGCCGTTCAGGAGGTTCGTGACCACAATGGACCCCTATTCATTATGTCCCCATTTCATTGCGCACCGTGTACGTGCCCACGACAGACGGCTCGATGTGCACCTTCATGCAATTCTCCCCGTTCTTCGGAATGACCAACTCCTGTTCCTCCTTCGCCTCGCCCATGTTGTAGTTGATCGACTGGTGAACCAGCACCGGGATGTCCAGACAGCTCTACGCTCACAGCAAACACACACGCGTACGTTGTTCACAATGCGAATTCTCTTCTCGTACTTCGTCTTCGTGAACAGCTTCCCGAAGTGGAGGTGCGTCTGCGGCGTCACCAGCTCGCACAGCACGTCCTGTACTGCCACGTGCACTTCGCGCTGGAAAGAGTCCTCCCACTCGTGACCCACACCGATAAACGAGGTGGATTTGGGAATTCCCTTTCCCGTCACCACCGTCGGAACCTCAGACAGCGTGTTCTTCGCGGGCAGCTCTGCGGGACGCAACGGCAAGAAGGGCGAAATCCCGCGGGAATGGCGTGTTGACGAAGCGCCCACTGCAGGCTGCACCACCTCGCTGTCTCCCTCGTGAGAGGAGATGGACAAGGAGTGAGCGTGATCGCTGGGGGCGTCGCAGTGGCTGCAGGACAGGCGAATTAGACGACTCTCGTCTCCGGTGGGCGGCTCCTCCAGCGAGGTGGAGTACAGGAGATACAACTAAATGTGACAGAACGCAGACGGTGTGACATAAATCGAACCGTTTTCGGGAAGCGTGAAGGAGGAGTCGCTTCGCAGAATGGAGAAATCCTTCAGCTTGCGCAGAATCCTCATGCTGAGTTTGCGCTCCTCCGTTAACAAAATGGGCTTGTACCCCTTGCCCACGAAGAACTGGAGCAGCTGACACGGCTGCGCCACGTCGATCACGAGGTCGTTCTCGTGTTCCTCGCGCGTCTCGCGGTCCGTCAGGAACTCAATGTTGAACTGCGACTGACTGCGGTAGCGGTGCGCCAGCGGCACCTCGTCGTCGCTCTTGTCCTTCAGCTCCACCGCCGTGTCGTCGTAGCTCAGTCCTCCGCGCAGGGGGCTGTGCGGCTCCAGCATCTCTTCCTCACCCACCGCGTCGGGCGTCACCTCGGGCGAGTGCTGCAACTCCTCGCGCAGCGTCACCACCGTGTCCAGGTTCAGGTTGTTCATCCGCTTCTTCTTCGTCTGCCCCGCGGGACAGTTGGAATGCAGCGTCTACGAGGAACCCAAGAAAGAAAGGCGTACGCATACTTGCGGCTTTCCTGCCAAGATGGCAAAAGCAGTGACTTCTTTGGGCAGCTCGCAGTCCATCCACAGAGGGAACGCCTCGTTGTTCACCACGTGAAGACAGCGCAGCGCACAGCCTCCCACCGCCACGGATCCAAAATCGAGGGTATTTACGGAGTCTTTGGAGGCGGCAGAAACGTCAAGGAGGGAAAACGCGTTTTGGAGTGTAACGCCCGACTGCTCGATTTCGGCTCGAATCTTGGAGTGACAAAAGAGGGAGAGGACTACCTGGCACGTGCTCACCTGAATCGGATCGGCGTTCAGGTTAATGATATCGATCCAGTTGGAGTACGAGTTCTGCGTGGTGCGCACGCGATACTGAATAGGGACGGAAATCGTGCTGTTTTCAGGAATGACGCAGGAGTAGGCGATATCGGCGATGGGTCGGTGGATCTCGTCCTGAATGAGTTGGGTTTGGAGTGGCGAGAGAGAGAGGAAGGAGGAGTTGGGGAAGGTGAGAGAGGACGCGCCGCAGGCGAGGATGACGGGGCAGGGGAGGTCACTCTGGTGGGGTGAGTGGTGTTCATTGCGAGCAATATGGGAAGCAAGGAAAGGGATTCAGCAACACACTCAACAACACTCAACAACACTCATAACAACACTCAACACACTCAACACTCACAACACTCACCTTATTCGTCAATACCAGATCCTTCTCATGCACACGACCACGCTTACAACTATGGAACTCGATCAACTGCGTCGCCTCGATGAAACTCCCGCACACAGACGCCTGACAGAACAGACTGATCTCTCCGTACTCCCGCGGCGAACGCACCTCGAACAGCAAGTAGAAGTTCTGCTTCCGCAGACGCAGTCGCTCCTCCTCCTTCTCGCTCGCATGCGGCGTGAAGTTCACCGTCACGCGGAACGACGACTTCGACGAAACGCACAGCTCCGCCACCTCCTTCTCCTCCGCGATTGGAGTCGATTCGTCGTCGCTGCCCAGCGTCGACGCGTCCTCTTCCTCCTCGATCTCCGATGTGATGCTACTCCGAAGCGACGACACGCTGTCCGGGTTCGGTGTGCGGTAGTTCGTCGTTGCCGAAAAAACGACCTATTTCTGATACCCCACGCCAAGCGCCACTTCGTCCCCAATACTGGACTTGGGCTTCACGATCACGTCGTACTCGCTGTCGTTCGTGATGAACAACTCCTTCTTCACCACCTTCCCGGCAAAACACCCGCCAAAATCGAAGAGAACGTCGTGACGCGCGATGGGTTCTCCCGGCGAAAAGGAGAAGAAGATGTCGTGCTGCTTGAGAGCGATCGTCGTCAACTACGAGTCAACCGAAATCGGGGCCAAAACGGTAATGACGTAAAACGAGGTGACATCGAACAAGTCTGTTTCGTTCTGGAGGTGAAGCAGGATTTCGTGATATCCGGTTTGAAGAGGCTGCAGACGCAGGATGATAAACGTCGCTTGAAATGGGGGAAGGAGAAGCGGCTCCGTCATTAACCTGGATCTCAGGAGAATCACATCATTTCCTACTCAAATGTGTTGTTCCTCGGTACAAATACGAAACAGAGATAGGAAGGATCCTGAATGCTCTGGATGGTGAAGGTCGTCGGAACGGGAGATAGGTTGGTGATCTTCACTTTCCGCTCGTACTGCCTGCCGATGTGGATGTCGTTGATGAACAGTCGCGTAGTGTCGATTGACAAACGACTCTGGCACGTGGTGAAGTGAACCGTTAGTCCCTGATCTGCGATCTGAATCGACGGAAAGGAGGAGAAGCAGTGAAACGACAGCCGAATCTCGCCATACGAGAAGTCGCGCGAGTCCCTGCTGCTCCGAGTACCGTTCAAATTGGACTGTATCTCGCTATCGAAATAGCCGTTTGAAATGGTCAGAATCAGCGTCAGTTTCTGCCTCTCTCCTTTCTTCAGCTCCATCTTGTCAATCTTGTTCAAATAGGACAGCAGCTCATCCGGTCTCTTCGCGTAGCGATACACTGGGTAATCGGAAAAGACGTCTAGAGCACGTTACAAACCGGAAAGAGCACAAGTACAATTCTTCAGCTGCGAGTTCTCGCTCTGGCGCTCGATGGAGAGCTCGACTCCGGGAATGACGGAAGGACACTTCATTTCGACGATAATATCGTACGGAGATATGTTCTCGATCTCGATTTCGCGAACAAACGGACTACAGTGTCAACACAGGACGGCACATCGTACACTCCGTTCGCGTAAACCACACCGTAGTCAAGTACGTCCGGCGTGTCAACAATCCGAATCATATCCATCTTGCGACGGAAGGATCGATCCAGAATGCCAGAAATGGGCGCCTTTCGCGCCCCGATTGAGTCCCGGTTTTTGTCGCTCCTTCATTCTCTTCGATCCACCATGAGCCGTATGCCAATCGAAGTATTCAACGAGTTGCGCAAGTTGCCGGGGAACAATGTGCAGGAAGGGCAGCGGACTCACGGATTAGGTGTGTGCTGATTGCGGCGCCGCGCGTCCCCAGTGGGCATCTGTCACCTATGGAACGTTTATTTGCCTCGAGTGTTCCGGAAAGCATCGCGGTCTTGGAGTTGCGCTCCTGCGACGCCTTCATGCATAGGTCCACATTAGTTTTGTTCGATCTGCGCAGATGGACTCCTGGTCCGAAAGGGAGATCCAGGCAATGCGTGTGGGCGGAAATCAGCAGTTGAACGACTTCTTCGCCAAATATAATATACCGAAGGATGCACCGATAAAGCAAAAGTACAACTCGCCCGTCGCCGAACTGTATCGGGAGATGTGCCGTTGCGCTCGTTCCTATCATTTATAGCATCAAGGCGAAGGTGGAGGGACGCGAACCTCCTACAGAGCTTCCGAGACCGATGGAGGCGTTCCAGGCGGAGTTGGTTTCTCTCATTCGACTGACTCCTAGGTCAAGGGACGTGGAACCGAATGGCGCGCAGTTGGAAGAAGAGGCGAAGCGCCGATTGAACGAGAAGTTCGGCGAGGGCGGTTTGGCGGCGCAGGTATTCTATCAGCGTCTTCTTTACGCGTAGGCATGCGGTTCTACGCCAGTCGCGGCGGAGGAGGAGAGTCTCTTCCCATCGGAAGTGACGAAGGTGGTGGACGAGTGGAGAGTGTGTTCGTCGAGTGACAAATAGCTTGACGAAGTCGCTAACGGCGATGGGGAGCCAAGTGGTGCAGACCATCAAGGATGCGAAGATTGGCGACACGCTGCAGTCGGGTGTGAACAAGGTGAAGACGACCATCCAGGATCCTCAGTTCCAGGAGGACGTGAAGCAGAAGGCGCAAGCGGGCTGGAATTGGCTGTCCAGCACAGCGAGTTCGTTCTGGAACGTGGCAAAGGACACGGCGACGTCGTTGATGAACGAGTTCAATGAGCCTGCTGCGGAAGCGCGTGAAGAGCCGTCGCAGTGACGTTGTGTGTTGTTTTTTCATTTTTTTGTTGGGAGTTCTGATTTGTTTAGAATGCTTACTTGTTGAGAGCAAGAACCTCTTGTTGATATCACCTTGCCTATTGATAGCACTCACTTGCTGATTGAAAGCACTCACAAAAGCAACTCAAACAAACACAACACTTGCAATCAGGCAGACTAATACAAACGCTCGTTCCAACTTCCTTATTCAACACCCTCTGAAACTGTTTCAAGTCGTCGATAATGGTGGTGAAATAGTACATTGTTGAGAGCACCGACACGAACTCACTCAAACCGCGAATATAGTGCAACAAGTGGCAGTGGCTGTAGATCCGCAACGTCACGTCTACGCGTCAGACAAAACGCACGTCCGTACAGGGAGCATAGATGAACTCCTTCATCTGGATGCTGAAGCAGTAATCCTCACTGTACTCCGACAGACATCCCTTCATATCCATCGTAAACGCTATGCATCACAGAGAAAAGCGAATACAACAATGACAAGGCTTGTACATGCCGAGAATGACAAAGACGAGGATGCCACCGACGGAGAGGAAGAGGACGACTGCCTTGTTGATGAGGTACAGACGATCCGGTGATTCTACGCGTGAATTGTCCCAGGAAGCCATTACGGCTGTAGAGTGTGCACACGACGGAAATAAACTGAAGGACCTCCATGACATTGGTAAAGAAGACCCACGTCGATGAGAAAAACGAGTGGAGGTCCATTGACCGGTCCATATCAAACAGACTCACCGCAACCACGCTGAACGCGCTGTACAACATCAGAATGTACTGCTGCTACGCATTACGACAGACAAAAGGCGGAACATATTGAAGGTTGCGGAACATGAAGCGCCCGCAGGACGACGTCAACTGCTTGCTGTAGTTGAGAGCCACTTTCAAGTAGTTCGTCGCAAACACGATCGTAGGAATGAAGCCCACGGTACAGCCAATAGCAAACAGGACCTTCACATAGCCACCCCGAATCACCTCAGACAAGTAGGGGAATCCATTTCCGCCCTGAAACCTACGTATGACAGCGCACTCCTAACAACGCACATGTTGAGCAGAGGAGACAGCATCGCACACAAGACGCCAGCAATCGAGCACCCGTACGCATAAATGTACAAGCCATTCCACCTCAGCCAGTTCATCAGAAAAGAGGGGGTATTCTTCTTGTTGATCTTTCTCTCCTTCTCGATGTATTCATCGCTGAAAACGTAGGGCTGAATCGACTTCTGATGAGTGGAGGCTTTCTTTTCGAGCTGTACGACCATTGTTTCCACTGGGAACGAAAACAGCTATAGTTACACAACGGACTAGACTAGAAATGAAGAGAAAATGATTCCCGTGTCTGCACAAAGAAAACGAATATCGCACTCGCTCCTTTCGACGTGGGGGGCGTTCTTTTCTTCCCAAACAGTACGGCATGCGCAGGTGATGCAGTAGGCGCATTCCTTCGGGAGAGGGGCAATGAAGGATGGGAGCGTACGGATGGTTCTGGAGGTGTGCATTGCTTCCTTGCGTTGAATCCGATCCATTCCCTTTCCCAAATGTCGATAACAAACACGCAATTCACTCACGTTCACGCAATCGGCTTACCAATCGCGTACACCTGGAATCCGATCTTGCGGAGCTTCTCGTGGTCCAGAATGTTCCTTCCGTCGAACACAAAAGCGGGCTTCTGCATCTCATCATAAACCCGCTCGTAGTCCAAGTCTCTGAACATGTCCCACTCCGTCATCACCAGAATCGCGTGCGCGCCCTTCGCCGCCTCGTACGGGTCCTTCACCATCAGCATGTCCTTCTTCAGCTGGGGACACGTCGCCTCGTTCACGCCACACGTGTAGTCCAACTCCATGTACATCGACGTCTCCGTCGTC
>ERZ1106923.144-NODE-144-length-31669-cov-17.986557_pt1 | contig 31669 bp, 55 predicted proteins | sample MGYA00403657_ERZ1106923 | MGnify/ENA primary metagenome ERZ1106923 (study PRJEB35170, sample SAMEA104062425) | human gut metagenome | biome: human gut; feature: human-associated habitat; material: faeces | place: Denmark | collected 2012-06-19 ...
GATCCGGGGTGATTACGACAAGAATCGGAAGAGAAAGCATTAGTGTTGATTTAGTGTATTGAGCTGTTTCGTTTTCACTTCACGACAATGATCATTCCTTCTTTGGGCTTGGATGAAATGGATTGTGAGTGTAAACAGCGTCCTGATAAATCTGGATGCACGTGAGAGGACAAAGAAGTGTCATTGGTTCAAAACCAAGCCTTCTACCTCACTTTGATTACAAACAAACAGAACGAAAGAAAAGTGTACTGCAAAAGAGGAAAAGGAAAAAGACTAAGCAAATCATTCGTCACTGCGAACTCTTTGCTGTCGATAATACTGCAAAGCGCCACCACCGAGACGAATAGTCTTGATAGTAGGAACACCTAATCATCACGCCATTCTCCATTGAGTCCACCTTCGATGACGACGTGATGAGGATAAAAAAGAGAACGACTTCCGTCCACAGAAACAATGGAGGTGATGGCGGGCAAGTCTAGTCCTTCAATTCTTCATCAATTCGGTACTTCGCATTGTGAACGCGCTTGATTCTACATCCTTGAAGCAAAATGCGTCCTTTCCCAATCGAATCGCTTTCAACTGAGGCAAGTCTAGTCGATCACTCCAATGAACTGAAACCACTCTCAAGAACGACAGATGAGCAACCCTGAAACCCCGATTCACCACACTCCAGTGATTTGAGAGAGGCCATGTCTAATCCTAAGTCGTTGTGAACAACCACACTCTTCAGCTCCAGCGACCCATTCCAGAAACTGTAGCTCGTGTTGTCCATCTTCTCCATCTCAATAAGAGTCATCGAAGGATTGTCTTCAATCTCGCACGCTGAGAAGAGCATGAAGGAACGCTCGCCCACTCTCAATTCTCCCACACTCGAGCAATCCTTCAGCTGAAAGCGCCCGTCGAGCGACTGTTCGTCCATAAAGCACTTCTTGCCAATTACGACGCTCTTCAGTTTCGCCAGTCCCGCTATCGTCACAGTTTTCACGTAGGAGAAGCAGTGATTCCCGATGAAAATGCTCTCGACGCCAGAATACTCGGTGAAGTCCAACGACACCAGACTGCTGTCGTTGCCACAGTTGTCGCCCGTCACGATGTGCGTGAGAATAGCTCTATGGAAGGGGAGTAGCGCTGCCAAGTCAAACGTAGCGCTCGTGTCTTCCAGCAGGGTTTGGATAGGCTTCAGCAGAGTTCCAGTATCTGCAGAATCATAGTGTTGGGAAGTAACCTACTCTTATGGGTCCACGTTGTGACATACAGGAAGAGCATCTGGGGAAGATACACGGTTGTGAGGTTGGGCATGTCTAGTGATCAGGAATAACAGAGCAAAACCACCCTCAAGGACGATGTGGCGGGGATAAGCAAATGTGGAGCTGTCCACACTGAGTGTTGTGAGCGAGGTGAGTTTGGGGAGGTCTAGTCAATTACATGTACTTCACATCAATACTTCGCATGATCAGTGTGCTCGATTCATCATCCTTGAAACAGAACGAATCCTTCCCCATTTGAATGGACTCCAATTCGGGTAGATCTAGTCAATCACTTTCATGATTAGAAACCACTCTCAAACACAACACGAGAACAATCGTGGAATGCGTAGCCGCCAAAGACGAGGGATTTGAGCGAAGGCATGTCTAGTCATCACACAGTCTAGATGAAGACACTCTTCAACTCCAGCGAAGCACAACTGAAGTTGAGGCTGCGAAACGTATTCATTTCACCCATTGTTATCACTTCCAAGGCATCCAGATTCGCAAGCTCACACACTGTGTAGTCAGAGAAGGAATAACACCCAATCCTCAATTCTCTCAAGGAAGGACAGTTCTTCAAAAGGAAACGACGGTTGGGATCCTCGTCGTCATTCTTTGTAAAGCTGCTCATTCCAACCACCACACTCTCCAATTCACGCAGTCCGCTCAGCCTCAGCTCGTTCACACACTCAAAGCAATCATCTCCGACTTCGAATCGCTCCATCTTCTCAAATCCACTCAAATCCAGTTCCGTTATGCTTGAATCATTGCAGGAGCCAGCATCAACAACGAACTGAGTACCGGTTGCGTCAGACAGCCCCAGGATTGCATCAGAAACAAAAGCACTCTTGCGTTTAACCAAAACGGGATGATTCTCGAGGACTCCGATGTCTTCAGATCAAACAGTCGTAACACTCCTACTCATCGTTTTGCATTCCACTGCTTTTGCGAATGCCTCGTTTGGAAGAGAAACTGTGGAAAGAGATGGAAGGTCTATTCGTAACTCCAGCACACTAACTATACTCGCGAGGATAACAGAAGAGGGATACTGCAACGACCCACTTCCAAAAGCGACGAAAGACACGAGTTTGGGCAAATCTATTCCATCAATTCTTTGTTGGTATTACGACTTCGCATTATCAACGACGATTGGGAGTCGTTGAGGAACTCGAAAGATCGATTCCCCACTTGAATGAACTGCAATTCAGGCAAGTCTATTCTGTTAATTGATGGAGAAAGAGCCACTCTCAAAGACAACACGAGAACAGTACTGAAAGGCATGTCCGCCAAGCACAACGGCTTTCAAAGAAGGCAAGTCTATGCATCACCATTACATGGAGAATCACACTCTTCAGCTCCAATGAAGCGTAACAGAAGCAATAGCAAGAATCTGCTGGCACCAAAGAGGCCATTTCAAGCATTGTCAAGGATGGAACGTCTTCAATTGTACAGACGGAATAGTCTGAAAAAGACCAGTGACGAATCCTCAGTTCTCTCAGCTTCGGGCAATTCTTCACGTAGAGCGCACCGTTCGCCTCTCTCTTGATCCTTGTGAAACTGTTTGCTCCAATGGCAACCTCTTCCAACTCCATCATGCCAACCAACTTCGTCTTCTCCACGTTCTTGAAGCATTTGTCTCCGATCCTCAACTTCTTCAGTTTCGCAAATGTAACCATGTCGAGGACGATCATTTCCTCTTCATTGCAGCACCCATTGTCAATGGAAATGTGAGTAACGCTCGTATCCAAAGATGACAGCTCCCGTGAATAGTAATGGCGCGGTGTGAGACTTGAAGTGCTGGCAGTAGAAGAGATATCCAACTGACCAATATCTATTCATAATTCTGTATTAAGAGCTGTACTGTAGGTGATAAGAGTGGAGGCACAGCGCAGACTCTTATTTGGCAACGTAGTCTGTGGTAATGAGGGCATGTCTATAGGAGTGATATGCTCGTTGAGTGAGTCACCTGCTAGAATGACCTTTCGCGGGTATTGAAAGGAAGAGGCTGGTCCCTTGCAAATCAGTGATGTGAGTTTGGGGAGGTCTAGCCAATCAATTCACTCTTCTCCAATCACTCCGCATGATAAGTGTGGTTGAACCATCATTATACTTGAACTCAAATGCATGTTGACCCATTCGAATGGAAGTCAATTCAGGCAAGTCTAGTCAATCAATCACATCACAGTCAACCACTCTCAAACACAACACGAGAACAACCCTGGAATGCACTCCCACCAAACTTGAGTGATTTGAGAGAAGGCATGTCTAGTCATTAGCTATTTTCACTCTTTGAGTACTCTTCAATTCCAAAGACGACCGATAGAAGCAACCACTCCAATAATGCACATCACCCATTTCAATCACCTCCAACGCATCCACATTCTCAATCTCACACACAGAATAGTCAGAGAAGGAATAACGACCCATCCTCAACTCTTTCAACTTGGGACAGTTCTTCAGATAGAAACATCCCGTTGTTTCATGGTTACTCTTGTTTACAAAGCAATTCGGTCCAATGAACACACCCCCCAACTCTTCCAGTCCAATCAACTTCACTTCAGTAACACATTTGAAGGAGTTGTTTGCAATGATCAACCGTTCTAGGCGCGTACACTCACTCAAATCCAAAACGGGTATGCTCGTATTGCAACAATTGGCTACAACACGAATCTGGTAAACGAGTGGATTCAAACCCAATAAGCCATCCAAATCACGAACAACAGCTCTATAGAAACGATGCATAGCTGGGTGATATATCAGAGCTCCAACATCTACTCATGACTGAATTGCACTCAATACTAACCCAATGGAAAGCACTTTGTGGTTAGCGCAAATGATTCCTTTGGAAGGACGATGTCTTGAAGGGAAGGCATATCTACTTATTGAAACACGAGTTCGAGGATTACTCTCAAATACAACATGACGAGGACTCTGAAATGAATAGTTGGTGTGGTCGAATGGTGAGGCAGAGACAAGTGAGATCAGTTTGGGCAAGTCTATCAGGTTCAATTCTTCAGTTAATCACTACTTCGCATTACCAGTTGTGTACTAGTACTGCGCACATGAAACTGGAAAGCATTGTTCCCCAGTCGAATGGAGATAAGCTCAGGCAGATCTATTCATAAGTTCATTGCTGTTTCAATCACTCTCAAAAGCGACAAGCGCACAACGACAGAACCCGTTTCTCCCTATCGAAACTGAACGTAATTGAGGCATGTCTAGTCATAATCACTCTCGAAAGCACACAACCCATCAGTTTCAAGGAAGAATACCTGAAACAACCCAACTCATTCATATCGTCTCCAATCGTAATAAGAGTGAGAAATGGCATATCCTCAATCTGGCATATACCGTAGTTGCAAAAGGAGTTATTGCCAATCTTCAGCTCCAGCAACTGTGGGCAACTCTTCAGCTGAAATGTCCAATACCTACACCCTTGACCATTCCCTTTTCCATTGAAGCAATTTTCGCCAATAGTCACTCTCACCAACTGCTTGAGACTCACTATTCTCACACTAACTACACTCTGAAAGCAGTCATTCCCGATGTCAATCTCCTGAAGGCGCTTAAAACGGCTCAGATCCAACTCATTCAATGATGGATTGTTATGAAGTCCATCTTTTACAACAAATTGAGTAATCGTTGAACTAAAAGTAGGTATATCGTAAATAGGAGTCGGAAAACGAGACTGCACTAAACTGGCAAAAATACCTGCGTCTATTCATAACAGTGGTGAACTGATGATATACTCCGCACATTCCATTCCCTAACACTGAAGAATGCACATGGAGACAATTCAACGGTACTGAGAGAAGGAAGATCTACTTGTGATCAACAAGAAATGGGAAATGCCTTCAAGAGTAGCAATGCGAAGACAAGCAAATGATGTATGATTCTTGGGTGATGAATCACGGGACATCGTAAGTGAGGAGAGTTTAGGGAGGTCTAGTCAATTACATGTACTTCACATCAGTACTTCGCATGATCAGTGTGCTCGATTCATCATCATTGAAACAGAACGAATCCTTTCCCATTTGAATGGACTCCAATTCAGGTAGATCTAGTCAATCACTATCATAATGAGAAATCACTCTCAAACACAACACGAGAACAATCATGAAAAGCACTTTTACCAAAGACGAGTGATTTGAGCGAAGGCAAGTCTAGTCATAACTCTTCATGAATGAGAGCACTCTTCAACTCCAAAGAAGACCAATTGAAGCAACACCCCGAACAACAAAGACGCCTCTCTCCAATACTAATAACCTCCAAAGAGGGAACGTCTTCAATCTCACACACGGAGTAGTATGCGAATGCGTATTCTTTGATGACTAATTCCCTGATTTTCGGGCAATTCTTCAAGTGGAAATGGTTATTTGTTTTTCCAGCTGCAAGACTTCCCTTCCTAAAGCACTCACTTCCTATATGTACACTCGCTAGGTTCTCCAAATCCATTATGATAACACTAGTCACATGATTGAAGCAGTTACAGCCAATTCTGAGTTGTTGAAGCGATCCCAATCCTCGGAAATCAAGCTCTTTCCATTCTTCACTATTGCAACAATGAGATTTCACTGTCAATTCCTCAATGCGACTGTGGAGCACTTCATTATCTGGAGAGAGATATATACTCCTCTCCAAATGCTTATCGTTCATCCATTCCCCTTCAAAGACAACAGCTCCACTTCGGTCATACTGAATACCCCGTCCGCATCGCAATCCACCACACCATTCACCTTCATATTCCACCACTCCACTATCAGCGTAGTAGCTACGACCATAGCACACATTCACTTCACCGATTCGGAATCCCTCATACACCATCCTCCCTTCTTCGTTGAACAGAACGCCCCATCCAAACGGTCCATCATTCAACACATCACCTTCCCAGCGGTTTCCGGCTGAGCTCAAATCGAGTGTCCGATTGCGTTCAACTCTACTCAAATCCCCAGTATCGACCATCAGCAATTGTTTCGTCATCTTATCTCCCAAAACGATTACCTTATCGTCGACGTCGAGGATTCTTGTTGTATCCACTTCCGCAATCCCATAATCAACCGTCATCACGCCTGATTCCATGAAGAATACAAAGCATGAGTAGACAAACTGGTCCATATTATTGTATAGAATCTGTTTCAAATCCACATTCCTTCTATGCCTAAAACGCGAGATACAGCAAATACAAATCATTACCCGGATCAGTCACCTTTCTTATCTTGTTTAGAAAGGATTCCATCTGTCACAGTGAGGAATAGTTCTGCAATGAACCACCCCAACAACCCCCACAATTCTCAGTCTTCCTTCAAACCCGAAATACCCTGCTTTTCTGCCATTCTCTTCACCGATCGCCTCATTACGCAGTGGGAGAGCATTCATTTCCTACGTCTGTGTGCGCATAGAATCAAGAACTGGCAGGGATGAAGAAAAGGAGACGCTTTCTAACTGGCGTGGGTACGTTTCGTCCGTGCTGCAATGGAATGTGCTTAGTGGATCATTCTCAAGGTGATCTGATTCCGTTAACCTATTGTCTTGTGCGCGATTCCTCTGCCTTGCGTGTAATGCCTAGTATATTATCCCTATCATCCTTCTAATTCTGTTCGAAGGGCAAACCATTCTGTATAGCTCACGTTCCGTGTTTACGCGTAGGAAGGATCTTCACCCCATAATATGGGTGTGCGACATCCTGTTATGGATCGGGTACCAGTTTACCTCTCTTCTGAAGTCTAGCTGCATCTACTGTCTCTCGGCAACCTATTTGACAGAGCCTGGCGTGATTCCAAAGGGAGCACCCCTCACTCCGGCGCAGGTTTTGAACATATCGGAAACCCCTGGTAAGAGTCTTCGATTCCCGTTAGGAATAGCCCAGCGAATGCTGCACCAGCTCTTTATCTGCATCACGGATGGAAACTACACTCGTTTTGACTCGTTGTTGCTGCAGAATCACTATCTCGTCGCCCTTCTTCTCTTCACTCATCCGCTAGGTTAGAGAGTGCAACAACGAAGGTCGTACAGCGCTTCACATTGCCGCTTTCAAGGGCGATTACGTGATCTGCGAGCGACTGCTGCAGAACGGCGCGGACCTCACCCCCGATATGTACTCGCTCACGCCACTGCACTACGCCGCGTACGAGGGAGTGTGTGTGGTGGATGATCATGATGCCTAGCACGAGGACATCGTGAACCTGTTCTTCAAGCACAACCACAGCATAACCTCCTCGCTCTCCCTCGAGAACGGTGCGATCGAGTCCGAAGGCACGGACGAAGGCGACCTCGATACGCGTGACAGTGACGAATGAAACTCCCACCGTCCCTAATTCATAGAACGTTGTGGACCTTATGATCAACCGGGTCAACGCCGAGCTGGGGCCCGACCTGGCATCTCCCCGCGGGGAATGCATTCTTCTCCCGCCGTACACAGGCGTGCCCCGTTCAATTCTCTTCGACGGACATGTTCGCAGCTGTTCGATCTGCCGACAGTGCTGTCTGAACCTGCCCCCACGCACGCAGCACTGTCGCTTTTGTGATTGGTGGGAGTGTGGGTTGTCGGTGATCTCGTAGCTGCATTATGAAGTACGACCACCACTGTCCCTGGGTGAGCAACTGTGTGGGTCTGCGCAATCACCGGTACTTCTTCTTGTTCACGGTAGTCGCTGTCCCACGTTCTCACCTCTAGAGTTTGTCTGTGTTGTTCCTGTGGAGCAGCGCGCTCTCGCTGGGAGCCGTGTTGTGGCGGGAATACGCGCGTCAGAAGGTTGTCGTTGGTTGCGTCTATCACTCGTTAGCTCTCCGTTGGCGCCAGACTGCTCCTGCTGTTCCAACACCACTTCGTTGCGGCTCTGCTGGCGATCGTGATGCTGGTGGTGTCGATTCCGTTGTGCGTGGTGAGTGTGCTGCACCTGCGCTTGATCATGCACAACATGACGACGCAGGAGTACCGCAAGAACAACTTCACCTTCAGCAACCCGATTTACGACCAGGGCGTGTGGAAGAACCTGGCGAACGAGTTTTCGTTCCACCCCTCGTTGCTGGCGTCGACGGTGGTGGACTCGTCCATGCGCCCCGACGTCTTCAAGGGCTCCAAGCGCTCGCCCCTGTAACTGTATCATGCGTGTGTTTGTAGCAAACAGGTCAGTAGATCTCGAGAGGACGATTGTCCCATCCATAAACACAGCGATACTTATAATACACTCTCTGCAACTCGTCCGCCACCTTCTGCTGCACCTCGTCCACGTACTCCGCATAGCGCGGGTCGTTCCGGTCCATCTTCTCCACCTCGATGGCCTTTCCCGCAACCGTCATGATCATCACCTTCTTAGGGAAGGGGAGACCCCAACGCCCGACGATGATGCCCATCGCGCACTGCAATTTGCGCGCGGGCTTCTCCAGGAATTTGGGAACCAGCGTAAGGAGGCGAGAATTACCGAAATTGAAGGCAGGGACGATGGGCGTGCCCGTCTCCACGGCGGCGCGAATGAATCCCTTTCTGCCAGAAAACTTGACCATTTCCTTATCGGGCTCGTTCACGTACATTCCCGCGATTCCGTCCACCACCACGTTGCAGCTGCCCTCGACGAGAGCCTGACGCAGACGCTTGTTCGTCGCCTTGATGGAGCCCATCCAGCGAATGATGGCGGAGTACACCGGAACGATGAGCGCACTCTCCGTCGTCAACGAGTGGAATGAAGGAATGCATCGGATGGAGTTTCAATAGGATATGTAGCAGGGAATGGTTGGACTGAAATGAGGAAGACCCGTTCCCGAAATCGCAGACGCCATGGGTGCGCTACGACTTACGAGAAGGAAAACGGGACTACACTCCATGTGGGTACTGGGCGTAGAGATAGTGACAATTCGGGTCAAAACCGTCGTCAAAAATCATAGAGCTATTCCATCACCGAGTCGGAGAACGCATACTATGAGAAGTAGTCGTACAGACAGTCCCAGAGCTTCCACTTCAGCACTGTAATGTCGTACACCTTCACGGGAATGAGAAGCGTGAGGAAGGAGGAGAGGAAGATGACTACGTTGAACGGGGAAGAGAGGGACTACTCCTCGCTCTCTTGGAGAGCCAACCGATGAAGAAGAGGATGATCAAAAGGGGAACAATGCCAGCGAAGAAGAACGAAAGGAAGAGCGCACCGATTTCGCTTATGAGCGACTGCTTGGATCCTCCGTGCTCCGTAAACCAGTAGCGTACTCCGGGCTTCACGACCGTGGTGACGGATTTATCGACGATTTCGTTCTTGACAGTCTTGCTAGGGGTGATTTCTTAGCAAAACCACCCACACTTCTTCCCACTTTCTGTCCTTGTCCCAGCTGACGAGCACTTCCTGTTTCACGCTCATTGCAAACAATAAACTGTACAAATCTCTTGTACGGAACTAACACAAAGGCGACCCCCTTGACAGTCATTGGTGGGGGTCACACAAAGGGTAATGTTGGGATACGCCCAACGAATCTGTGTTTTTGGAGATACAACACAGTGGGAAAACGATATAAAGCGTGTCTATGGAAGTGGCGATAGGGTGATGGGATTGGTCTCTCTGCGTTGTTTTCTTTCAGTCAGAATTATCTTCTATCCTGCTACTCTTTGAATCAGGGTGAATTGAAGCGAATTATCGTGGTCCCACGTGAATTGAATAGAAGCCGGATTCAGCATTGCACGCGCATCCCAATAGGACTAGGCACGATGTGAATAGAGACTCGATGAGAAACACCCTTCGTTCACATTTCCTCATCCCAAGATGAATAACTCGACGAGCTCGTTTCCAGCCGCTCCACCCTTTCCGGGAGCGAGTGGGATGGGAACTGGAGGGAGTCTGTCAAGTGTCTGTCTCACTCTTTTCCTTTGATTCGCAGGATCAGGTGAATGAACAGTTGTATCGGGAGAATGCGGAACTGAAGGTGCGAATCGAGTTTCTGGAGCAGTCTCTGTATGACGCGACAAACGGATTGTATCCTTTTCATCCTGACTTGTCACACATATAGGCTATCAAACACTCTTCTCCAGCTCAGAAGGGAGAATGAACAGCAGCAGCAAACGATTGTGGAGCAGAACGAGCTCATCGAGGAGGCACAACACATAATTGAAGGTTTAACGGTGAACACTGGAGGATGGCTCTTGATGTGCAGGAGGAGCGAGACACGCTTCAGGAACGACTGAATGCAACACAAACAACCAATTCATCCGTCCAGTTACTGCAGGAGCAACTTCATCGCGCTCAATCAGAACTGGAAACGACGGTGCTTGAACATCACAGAGATCAGGATTAGAGGAAACAACTGGAAGTGAAGGAGAAGTCAGCGAACGCAGCTGCGGAGGCGATTAGAGAGGAACCGAATCACTCCGCTCGTATCGAAGAGAAGCAAAACCACTCTCTTCTCACGGAAAAGGAGCAAACGAACCAACAGTGGCTGCAGAAACTGTCCGCGCTTGTTCTTCCCGAAGCAGATGGAATCCTATCGGAGGATGAGAAGCGGAAGAGGATCTATCTGTGGTGCTCGAAGGCTGCTGGCTTCGAGAAACGCGAGCTGTACTGGAATACGGTGTCCACGGAGGTGAATGCGCTGCATCGTCTTGTCGTGGGAACAAACAGCTCGGATGGAGCGATCAGCCAGCTACATCGCATCGAGACGCAGCTGCGGACGGAAGGAGTGCCTGATTGGAACTCTCTGCTGAAACAGATGATCAGCGAGGTCGTATGGATCGAAACCCACAAATGAGTTATAGAACTCAATAGTCGCTGAGTGGAGTCCGGAGGAGTCTGTGGTCTGTGAGCCAGTCTCGAATCGGGAGGGGTTTTTGACCGAAGTCATGAAATCGTATTCAGCAATACAACAACACGCAGCTCCTCTCTTGAAGGCGAAGAAGGAGCGTGATGGCATGATCTCCATCATGATGCGGTTGCGTGAAGAGAACGAACGTCTCATCGCCTTCAGCAAGGAGATCGTTGCCCAGAACGACGCGCTTTCCCGGAAACCATGTGCTCGCTGTAAGGAGCTTGAAGCGCTGTATGCAAAGGCGGTCGCGGAGATTACGAGACGAGGGAGCATTATCAAGTCGTTCGAGGCGAAACAGAAAGCGCTTCTCTCTGAGCAATTCCGGACGACAAGACGGTTTTGAGTTTTCCATTTTAACGTTTCAGTTGTACACTTGCGGATTTGTTGAACTCGCGTCGTGGCTTTGACAGTGTTGATTTGAATGGAGATCCAATCTCAGCATATTCATTCACAAGGGTACTGCGGTCTCGTTCCTAGCGGCCAGCCGAACTTGGTTTTCACGGTTGGCGGAGATGCCCGCGTTTGTCTTGTCTCGCTTCCTTAGTGTGTAGGTCGTGAAGCACACATTCGAAAAGGACTCCATAGTGAGTCAGGAGGTGTCCAACCTGACATTTGAGCCCGTTACCTGCACGTCGAGTCTCCTTCTGAAGCGGTGCTTTATTGCGTGCAGCGACAACGCGATCCGCTCATTTGAGTTGGATACTTTTGAATTCAGGGAGGTGGTGTGGAATACCACGCAGTCCATCACGTGTATGGACGTGAGTCACGACGGAAAGCTTCTGTAGGAATCGTAATACTCATTGGTGACGGCTAGAGCAGTGGCCACGAAGGATAGCAAGATTGAGGTGGTCGGGATTGAGCGGAGGGAAACGGTGAAATCTCTCATCGGCCACCAGGGCGGAGTCTGTTTTGTGGTGTTCGATCCGCGGGATCAGTACTTGAGCAGTCTGGGAGTGGATGGCACGCTGCGTGTGTGGGAAATCGAATCGGGGAAGTGCGTAACAGCCAAGCCGTATCTGAACAAGGAGTTCGTGAAGCGGCTCTCATGCTCGTGGACGCAAGCCGGAGACTTCCTGGCAGTTCCATTCGAGTCCAAAGTGGATCTGATTGAGGTAGTGAGTTCTTCCGTGCATTGATTCTAGCGTGGCGTTTGGAATTCCGCATCCTCCCTTCATTCCGACGGCAGCCGTCCGATCCAGCTCGTCGCGATCTCTCCGAACGGAGTGTACGTCGCCTACATCACTGAGACCCAGGAGTACGCGTACAGCGTAGATGCTGTCAATCGGGCATTCACCTTCAGGTCATCGTTCTGGACACGCAGGCGCACACAGAGATCAAGCGCCTCTCCCTCGACACGGACGAGTTCAACAGCCTCACCTGGTGCGAGGGTACCTCCTCTCCCGCCCTCTCACGGCTAGACGGTCGTTCGCTCCTTGTGCTGGACTGCGACGTGCACCTGACTCGCTTCGAGAACGTCATCCCCGAAGGCATGCTGAGCGGCGTCGAGAAGAAGGCTCCAGCTGTCGAGACAACGACTCCTCAAGCCAATCCGCCGTCTGACAAGGTCATGCAGGAAGAGGAAGAAGAGGAGGTTGTGACGGTGCGCAAGCTCAGGAGGGAGGTTCCTATGGAGAAGGAGACGGTGCCTGAGGTGCGCGATGGGGTCCCAGGAATTTCGACGGACGACGCCTTCGATGGGTACCAACCGGACGTGGGTGTCCCGATAAATGTGAGATTAGGGGCCATATGTGAGGACTAGACCGCCCTCCACAACCAGTTCATGCCCGCCTCAACGGACGTGGAGCAGGAGCGCTGCTTTCTGGCGTGGAACGAGGTGGGGTTGATCGTGAAGCGTCTGAACGAGGGCGAGTCGTCAATCGAGATTGAGTTCAACGACACGAAGCGACGCCGTCTGCTCTTCACGGAGGATTATGACATTGTGTGTGGGTCGTTGTCAGAAAAGGGGGCGATTTTTGGAGGCGTGCAGGAAGAAGAGAATGGACGAAATACGGGGTATTTGTGGAGTTGAGAGGTGAAGTGTAGAGTGATTTTGTACCGCGCGTTTGATTCGTGGACGTCACGTGCCTTTTGGCGGGTGGAATTGCCGGCAGGCGAGTTGCCCGATTTGGTGGCTTGTTCGGACACGATGGTGTTCGTGGTGACTTCGCGGGGATACGTGCGGAGCTGGAGCGTGAGCGGCGTGCAGCTGAGCATTCTGCACCCCTGCGATCACATCGTCACGCTGGTGGGAAACAAGGACCGTCTGGCGATCGTGTACGAGGACTCGTATCCTCTCGAGGGTGGTGACGCGCGGGTGATGTGATGAATAGATGTGTCCAATTTGAAGCTGCTGTTGTATTCCACGGCGCCGTTCCGACGTGTGTACCACGGACCGCTGCCACTGTCGCACCATGCGTCGCTGACGTGGATCGGGTTCACGAAGGAGGGTTGTGTGGCGACTTACGACAGTGGGTGTGTGATCCGCGTGCTGACGAGCCTGAGCCTGTCGAGCGAGGAGGTGATGATGGACGACAAGGAGTGGGTGGTGCTGATGAACGTGAAGCACGTGATGCGCGAGAAGCACGGACAGAGCGAGTCTTGTGAGAGCGAGTCCACATCATCATTCATAGTACCGTATTGCTGGTTGGTCGCACTGTCGATGCAGTCGTTGAAGTTCGTGTTGCTGCCTTCTGCGGCGGCGGTGCCTCCCACACTCCCTCGTCCCTTCCTCTCTGTCATGGACATTGATATGCCGCTTTGCGTACACCACCACTCACACCATCACTCACAGGCCAAACACGCCGCCACCACGCAGTTCGAGAAGATGCTCCTTCTCCAGTCCTACGAACTGTCCTCGCTCAGCGAGACGGCGCCCATCGAGCGAAGTGAACTGATCGGGTTTGACAAGATGCTGCTGCGCCAGCTGAACACGGAGATCGGAAGCAACCAACTGCTGCGTGCTGAGTACCTGTGCAGTCTTCTCAACACGACGGCGGCGCTGAAGAAGGCGACGATTGTTTGGGGTGGGGAGTGGAGTGAGGGGTAGCTGGCGCAGAAGTCGAACCACATGGACCTGGCGGACCGCATTGATGAGATGATCGAGAAGAAGAGTGATGTGATTGAGGGTCCTCCTCCGTCGTCGTTTGAATCGCGTCTCATGGAATCGGTATCGGTAAAGTTGGCATTTGGATATAGCTTTACACGTAGGAGAGACGCGATTACCGAACCTGCGTACCATCTCGAGCCGGAGGAAGAGAAGAGAGAGGAAGTGGAACCCGTGTCGGAGAGACCGGAGAACGCGTTCAAGAGGACGAAGTACGAGAGTCCGGTGAAGAAATCGCTTTTGGGACAGTTACGATCTGTGATTGTGGGGACTGATATGGCCTGCTGACCCTGTAGACTCCGAAGAAGAACGATAGGATGTAGAATAGAATCGTTTGTTGAACACACAATGAAACGCCCTTTCCCGCCATTTTCTGTTTGTTCCTCATTCCCTTTTATGCATGAATGAACAATTCATTGTGAAGTGCGTCTACAATTCATTACCCGTAGTCAGAGCGAGAATCCGAGCAGTGCACATACGACGGTGATTTCGGACGATCTTTTGGATTTGGACAACATGTCGCAAGCGTTCTAGTACGAAATAGACGTGCGTTTCAGCGATAGTGACGAAGTGAAGAGAATCGAAGAGGAGTCCAAAGTGGAAGAATCGTCGAGCGAGCTGCAGGAGGACAGTGCTGTTTCGGGACTGTCGGAGGATCAGAAGGAAGTGTACAATGCAGCGATGGAGGGATATGTTCTGACGAGTGCGTTCGGTTACGAATAGAGTCTGTTCTTCACCGGAGATGCCGGAACGGGAAAGAGCTACGTGTTGCGTCTCATCGTGTCTGGGCTGAGGGAGAAGTACGGCGCGAATCACGTTTTTGTCACCGCTTCAACGGGAATCGCCGCGTGTAACATCGGCGGCACAACGCTTCACTCGTTTGCCAGTCTTGGACTGGGGGACGACAGCATTACGAAGTGCGTCCACCGCGTTCTCCAGAACAAGAAGGCAAAGAAGCGGTGGCAAGACTGCGAAGTGCTGATCATCGATGGTCTTCTTCAAGAAGGAGTATCACCCGTAGAAATATCCATGCTGGATGGCCGCTTCTTCGACAAGCTGGAAGCCGTGTCCCGACGGATCCGTGGGGATGAGAGCTGCTTCGGCGGGATCCAGGTCATCGCGTGCGGTGACTTCTTCCAGCTCCCGCCCGTCGGTCTGGGCAAGAACGGCGTCATCTACTGCTTCGAGAGCGAGTGCTGGAACACGGTGATTCAGGTGGGAGTCGATGGCTAACGTGATTGGTAGCGAACCCTGATTATGAAGAAGGTGTTTCGTCAGAAGGACGAGGAGTTTCAGTGCCTGCTGCGCGACATTCGATATGTGAGCGTTGGAGCGCGATGATTCCGTGTAGGGGAAGGTGAGTCAGCGGAGTCGCGGACTGATCATGAAACTCGAGCGGAACACGCTGGGCTCAGGGATGATCGTTCCCACCAAGTTGCGTTTCCCGCCACGATTCATGTCTAGACTCTTCGCTCTCAACGAGAGTGTGGACCAGTACAACACGCAAGCTCTCTCTCGCCTGTCGTCTTCCCACGCCGTTACCTACCGCGCGGTTGATGAGGGCAGCGATGTCTATCTGAAGCAGCTCCAGAAGAACTGCCAGGCGCCAGGCGTCCTTCTGCTCAAAGAGGGCGCACAAGTCATGCTTCTGAAGAACCTGTCCGTCGAAAGCGGTCTGGTGAACGGAAGTCGCGGCGTCGTGGATTCCTTTACAAAGGACAGAGAAGTAGGAATTAAATATTGTGGTCAGATCTAGTCCGAGCAGGAGATCCCTGTCATCCGCTTCTTCACCTCCGCTGGCGAGATTTTGCAGCCCATTGAACGGAAGGAGTTCGTCATCGAGCTGGGAGACAAGACGGTCGCTCGTCGATCGCAATTGCCGTTGAAGCTGGTTTGGACGGAGAGAAGGCGTGAAGCGTAGGCATGGGGCATCTCGATCCACAAATCGCAGGGAATGACGATCGACCTGTTGGATGTGGATCTACATGGCGTGTTCGAGGTGGGCATGACGTACGTGGCGCTGAGTCGCGGCGTGAGCATGGAGCGAATGAAGCTGCGGAACTTCTCGATGCGAGGGATCCGCACGAATCCGAAGTGGTGCGCACGTGTTTTGGGTGAAGCGTAGAGTGATCGCCTTCTACCAGCGAGCCTCGCAGCCGCCTTCGATTCCCGTACCTGGATTTGTCTTTCTCTGAAGTGTAGCTTCCCCCTCCATCCCACAGATTTGTCCCCACGAAGATGAAGCATCAGTCTCAGGAGATCGATATCGCGACACCGACGGACGGTGTGTGGCTCGGAGACCATCCTGTCCAGCGCACGTCGCTTCCGTGTAGCGCAGTACTGAAGAAGCCATTCAGCATTCCGACGAAGAGGGAGAGAGAGAGCGAGGAAGAGAAGGACGGAAAGAAGCTGGACATGGAGGGGTGGATTGCGCTGTATTCGACACCGTTTAAGAAGGAGGTGGAGATCAAGGTTCGGAATCGGTTTCACACGGATCTGCTCCACATGGCGGAGGAAGAGAAGGACCGTGAGAAGCCTCACCTACCGGTGGAGAGTGTTCAGAATGCCTTAGTGTTCAAGCGGATAGCGGCACGAAGACAGCTGATGGGCGGATTCGTGTAATTTTCCCTTTTCCCTTGCACTGTTTGAACAAACACACGATTAGGGAAGAAACCACGCGATTCCGATGGTGGAGGCAGAAACCGTGGCAAGAAGGAAGAAACTCAAACAGTGATCCAGAGGAAACGAGTGGGAGTGCTCGATGCTCCACGCGAACAGACTCGTGACAATGGGAGGTCCCTAGCCATGAGGGCGATTCTAAGAAGGAAACAATGAAGCGCCCCGTGCCGCAAATCATCTGACTGATGCCATATAACTTGCCGCGATTCTCCTGCTTGGAATGGTCGGCAATGAGGATAATGGCGGTGGTGTTCGTTAAGCAGCCGTGCATTCTGATTCAAGGATATTTGAATAGCAGGACGCGACACAGATGGAAGCAGGACATGCACATGTACAACACGGAGATGGTGAATACAGTCTCATTCGCATAGGAAACGAATGGCGTCAGTAAGAGATCAACGGTTTGGATAATCACGACGAGCCGGTACGTCCAGGTCGGATTGACTGCCTTGACGAGAACCGGAAAGAGCACCACTAGGCTTGTTATACTGTACGAAATCAGTACAGTTCATTGCTTGCATGGGACACACGAAGCACAAGTAATTGCCGATACGCTGCGCATCCCATCCAAATCCGCCTACCGTCGTGTCAGTGGACAGCCACAGCGATGCCAGTGAATCAAACGAGCACTGGAGAAGGGCTTCGACACCTGCACATGACTCTCTCCAATCCATCCTGACCATAGAGCACAATGGCCAAAACGACCCAGCGGTTGAACAGAGAAGGACTGTCCGTCGCGGAGTCGGCAAGAAGCGAATCCTTGCTCCCCTTCGTTTCTTTGACAAGGAAAGCAACAGAGAAGAAGCCTATGGTGAACCAAACACAAAGGAGATACACAGAGCGAGAAGACAGCCGCAGAACAGAAAAGGGAAGCAGAACTGCTTTTCGCGGAGAATGGGGATGTGCTCGACGAGCCAGGGACTGAGGTTATCTGGATTGGATAGGTATCCTCCGAGCAATGGAGAGAAGGCACTACGGATGATAACGAGGAGGGAACGCAACTTTCCCATGGCAACGGACAGGAAGAGGAAACTGGTGTTGCGAGCAACATTCTTCGCATTGCTGTAGTCGGTTACGAGGGTTTTGATGAGAGGATAGTGACCATCCAGGAATCCCCACACAAAGCGAACCGCGACCGCAACGTAGTAATTGCGTATAAACGCAAAACCGAAGACGCAAATCGTGTCAACTAGGACTGAATGGGCAGACGAGCGAAAACGCAGCACGATGAGCACGATCGGCTTCTTCCTGCCGTACTTGTCAGCAATCCATCCCCAGAACGCGCTTCCGGGCAACTGACCCAGATAGAAGGCGCTGATGAGGTATCCGGCGTAGTATCCCAGCTGCTTCTTGTCCATCTACTCCTTACTCAATCGGTGGGAGGCAACGGTTGGGAAGAAGGATGCGGTGATGAAGGACAAATCAGAATAGAACAATCCATACACGAGCTGCTCGACGAAGAGCAGTACGAGTAGTGTGATAATCGGTACCAGATTCGACTCCATTTGATTCGCACAGAAGGAACACAATTCCCTGTACCCTGTTGTGGCACTATGGGATTGGCAGAAGTGCGTGCAGTCCATGGCATATCTCAGAAAACAGTCAAACACGGCTCCAGCACCTCGAGCGGGTGGATAAAGCAATCAATGAAGAGAGGCGACTCCGCATCGTCGTTGATCAAGTGTTGCAGACAGATAATCCCTTCCGTCGTGATGCGCATGAACACCTTCGTCGACAGCGCCAGCGGCTTGCCGCAACGCAACAGGAGTTGCCGGTTGTACTTCCAGCTCTTCTCCTCGCGACAGTGGAATTCGAGCAGAATCGAGTTGACGTTGTCCAGGTAGCCGTCATATCTGCACGTGAAAGGAAGCTACGATCACAACATTACAGATGAATCGTTGCAGGAAAAGCAGAGACCGCCCTCCGGATGGCACGCAATCTCCACTTCCGTTGCCGTTTTCATCGATTCGATGTCAGATAACGCGCAGCGCAGACCGGAGGGAGTGATAATGGCTCCCATATGCTACACTGAACAGGATAATTCACGAGTACGGTGGTGTCATCTGTGAAGAGAGGCGCATAATCGGGGACGTCGTCTACCGACACCAGGGTTCGGATCTGGCACTCGCTGTGCATCCTACGGTGAAGTCACTTCGTAAACGGTGCACTCGTTTTCATCGAGAATGAGCTTTATGCAATTGTCGTCGGACGAGTACGTCATCTGGAGTGTCGTCATCTTCAGTTTGCTGTTCCCGAAGATGGACACGCACTTTGAAAAGGGTTCGAGATTGCAGGTCACCGAATCGGTCTGGCCTCCCATCGAGTATTCATCGAACAGAGTCGAAGGGATGTGACTCGACAGTTGGAGGGATTTGGTTTTATCCGTCACATGGAATGTCATTCCCGTATCGCTGAAGTCGATGCGGATCTCTTCATTCTTGTCCCCGCTCGATCTACGGATGGAGACGATACGCTTCTCCTACACCACGTTTAGCACGTCGATGAGAGTCTGTGCCGACAGAAGCTTGCACTTCATCACCGAAACCGCTGCGTCGGCATTCATGGTGCACGATTATGGAAATGGCGGGTGGGAACAAACAGAGCCACTAGATCTTGGGCTTCATAATCGTATCCATGTTGTTCACCAAGTTCGGCATGCGCACATTATCCCAGTTGATTCCCTTCATGTACTCCACCACCTTCACCAGACCCTCGTCCAGCTGCACCTTCGGCTCCCAGCCCAGCGCGGTCTCTACGCATCACTTTCACCCATCGCAACGCACTGGCACGCGTGATATCCGGCTTTCTCTTGCAGGGATCGTCCTTGGGCAGAGGCATGTACACGATCTTGCTCTTGCTCCCGGTGAGCTTCACCACCTTCTCCGCCAGCTCCTTCACGGTGAACTCCACGGGGTTGCCGAGGTTGAAGGGTCCGATCACGTCATCCTTCTCCATCATCAAAACCAGTCCCTACGCCTAATCCTTCCAAAGCATTCCTCACATTGATCAAATCATCGATGTACTGGAAGGAGCGGGTTTGAGAGCCATCGCCGTAAATGGTGATGTCCTCACCACGAAGCGCCTGGCGGATAAAGTTGGTCACCACGCGGCCGTCGTACGGGTGCATGAACGGACCGTAGGTGTTGAAGATGCGCACCACGCGAATGTCGAGATTGTACGTGCGGTAGTAGTCGAACATGATGGACTCGGCGGCACGCTTGCCCTCGTCGTAGCAGGAGCGGGGTCCGATGGGATTCACGTTGCCGTGGTACTCCTCTGCGCTTCATTCTCCTTCAATGACCCTACCAGTTTGGGGATGAACCAGAGGATCTCCGTAGACCTCGCTGGTGCTCGCGTGGAGGAGACGGCAGCCCGTGTCACGCGCCAAGCGAAGGAGGTTCAGAATGCCGAGGACAGAGCACTCGAACGTCTTGATGGGATAGGTCTATTCTCAACAACAGCGCAGAGGCGTACTTGGTAGTGGATGGGAGCGGCGGGACAAGCGAGGTTGTAGATCTCGTCGACTTCCATAAAGATGGGCTGACGGATGTCATGGAGAATGAAGTCGAAGTTCTCCTACTGGTAAAGGGGACGAATCGGCTTCACCTTTCCTAAAAGATGCTTGATGTTGTCCTTCGATCCAGTCAACAAGTTATCCACGCAAATCACTTCGTGGCCCTGCAGAGTGACAAGTCCGCGTATTCGTTACCATTTCCACTAAACGGGTGCAAAGATGACATCCGATAAAACCGGCTCCTCCACAAACCATGATTCTCTTCTTACCGGACATCACCTTATGCTGGCTACCAAAACTCGGTGGAACGCTCATTGCTGGACTAAGAAATACTGGACTTCGCCCTAAGCCCAAACGTCCCAATTCTTTTACAGCCTCGTTTCTGCAACAAACAGATCCGATTACTTTTTGATATAAGCGATAATGAGATAAATGAGAATGATGAGTAGCAACACGATCACCGCGTACCACTTGCACATTCCCGAGTTCTTCGCCACCTTCTTTGTCCGCAGTGTCTCCTGCTGCATTCTGTTGTTCGCGTTGCTCACGTTCGAATCGATCTCGTCCAGGAGCTTCTACTCCAACACAGCACGCTCACAACACTCACCACCTGCAGATCCACTTCCTGACCAATGGTGGTTCCAATCTCGTGCAGACGGCCCAGCGTGTCGCTGATGTCCACTAATGCCTCTTCCTGGGCTACTCATGACTTCGCACTCCCCAGTCTCACCCGCAAACGTCTGCTCCTGCATGTGATGAAGATCCGCGTCGGACTGCTTGGTCAGGTTTTCGGCGTCGTAGTTCATGTTGAGCAGCTGGTTCCTATCCTCTCACTTTCTTGTCCCAGGCCGTACTTCACCTGAATGTGTCCTCCGTTCTTTTCAAAGTTGGTGTCGCAGGTCGCCTACAGATCACAGTTGAGGCGCAGTCCTGCCTTCTCCCGCTTCAATCCCTCGATCAGGTTCTGTCGTCTCTTGATCTCGCGATCGTTTCTAGGAATGAGCCGCTCGAAGCAGTCCCACAATTTGTACTTGGCAGCGTCTCCGCCCATCGTGTCAAGATCGTTCTGCATTTTGTTGATACTATTGCCGATCAGATTCAGCATGGCTTGGACCTTTGAGAACTACGGGGTGAGCGCCTCCCAGATCGACTACGTCCTTCGTTCCCGAGCGAGGGTCGAGAGCAGTTCTCACTTTCTATTCCCATCAGCGACGGAGAGAAGAAACGTACGCTGATCATCTCCAGCGACTTGTTGTAGATGGAATCCCACTCCGCTACACTAGGCATCTCTGTTCTCTTCAAAGGATTGTGTTTTTCAATGTGGTTTTCCAGTGCGGAAATCGGGGCTATTTCTCGTCCTTCATTCTGTTCCTTGTTTCTCGCATATCGTATCATTGTTCTCTTCGGTATAGGTCCGACATCCTCCTGTGCGAATGGGGAGAGATTCTGCGTTGATGCTGGCATTGAGTGCGGTGCTGGCGATTGCGTTGGTTAGTTGGAATGTCTTCGTATTCATCCCGCTTTCTGCACGTTCGTCAGCTCCAATGAACAACAGTTCCCTCTTCTCCCGTTACTGGGACGATTCTGCAGGTGGAATGAAGGTGATCCATCCTCATGAACGCAGCACGATGACGACTTGCGGAAAGCCCATTCCCGACAGTCTCCAATTGCGCGGTCATGGGAAGGAGCAGCGAGACCTCGAGAAGCGGTATGGCAGCCCGTTTTGTTTTGATGTGGGGAGTGATCCCTCCTATCCTCCTATCCCATACGGCTTCCCGATTGAAGTGGTCCATCATCCTGACTACCCATCCCTTTCCGGAAAGGAAGTACTAGTGCTGATGCTAACGCAGCCGCAGCATGTGGAAAGACGAAGGACGATTCGCGAGCATTACCGTGCATTTGAGCGTCGGTTCAACGTCTCGCTGCTCTTCGTTATGGCAGTGGACAAGGACTGGGACATGAAGGAAGAATGTGAGACATTTCACGATATCCTCCAGCTGCGTCACACGGATTCCTATCATACGCTCTCCCTCACCGTTCTTCACGCGTTTCATGTTCTGCATACGAACGATATCGCGTTTCACTATCTCGTGAAGACGGACGATGACTGTGTGCTGAATCTCCCTCTCCTTGCCTCCCTCCTGTCCTCTCCCTCGCTTTCGCGTCTGCCCTACGTGTACATGGGAAACTGCTACCGATACGGTGCGTACAACACTGTGAATCGGACGAAGACGTTTGTGCCCGCCTCTGTGGTGCGCAGCGATTCTGTGATTCCGACATACGCCACGGGCGGCGCGTACATTCTCTCAAGACAGCTACTCGTTCCCCTGCTGTTGGAGGCGAGACACTTGCCGTTTCTCACCCATCAGGAAGACGTCACGGTTGGACGCGCAGTGGGACGCGCCGGTGCAGGGTGCATTTCTCCGAAGCCCGGCATGTGGATAGCGAGGAATGGCTGTGAGGGAGCGATGTGCTCTTCGTATGTGGTTCTTCACACGTCTGGGACGAAGGAAGAGCTGGAGCGTGTGTACGCCGTGTTTCAGTGGTCTGTTTGTTCGAGAGTGTTTGGGTCAAAGAATCGCCAAAACCCGATCGCTTCTTCTGGAGTCACAATTCTGTTGGCAGAGGTTGAATCGGTAGTCTCTAAATGCAGAACGATACAGAACAGTATCTCGAAAAGGTCAACGAGTCCAAGATGGAATTGGCGAAGAACATTGCCGATAACCTTGTTGGAGGAGATGCCTTGATCGACGGCCCGTTCGAGTCGCACAGACAGACGTACGCAGACTACGCGGCGTCGGGAAAGGCTGTGAAGTCGATAGAGGATTATCTCGCGAAGGAAGTGCTTCCTGTGTATTCGAACACGCACACGTCGTCGTCGTTCGTCGGCATCCAGTCGAGCTGCTTCCGTGAAGAGGCGAGAGGCATTGTTCGCGACACCGTCGTTATTGGTTCCTTCCGTAATGCTGTAGTACCGCTGCACGGACAATGATGTCATTCTGTTCACGGGAAACGGATGCACGGGCGCTGTGAACGCGTTTGTGCGCATTCTTGGTCTTGAAAAGAAGAAAACGGCGTTCAACACGACGGAGCTGGTGAGTCTTTCCGTTCCATTTCTCAGGAGTGTAGCCGTTGCACTGTTCCTTCCCCGGCTGTCCGCTGAGCTTCAGCGAGCCCGGCGACCTTCGTCTCCACCAGCGCACGCACACGGACGGTGACGCGAGCTCCTGGAAGACCGATGTGTCCGAATCGACGGGTCGCACTGTGAAGCCCGTCTCGGACGACTCTACGCGACCCATCGTGTTCGTGGGTCCCTACGAGCACCACAGCAACCTGCTGCCGTGGAGAGAGGCCGACTGTGATTACGTGGAGATCGGTGTGGACGAGGACGGCTGCTTGGACACGTACGATCTGCGCGGAAAGCTGCAGAAGTACAGCGATCGGTGAGTTGTGTGGCGACGATGTGATGATCAGTCCCTTGCGAATCGTGACGCTGAACCACGTGAGCAACGTGACGGGTGTGGTGACTCCGATGTCGGAGATCAATATCTTGGTGCATGAAGAGAATTCATTCATCTGCTGGGACTGCGCCACTGCGTGCTCCCACGAGGCTCCCATGATGAACAACACGTCGATCCACCCGAAGGACTACTGCGACGCGCTGTTCATGTCCCCCCACAAGATGATCGGCGGTGTCGGCTGTCCCGGCCTTCTGATCCTCAAGAAGCGTTTCCTCGTGAACGACGTCCCGAACCAGCCCGGCGGCGGTACTATTTTCTACGTCAACAAGGACATGCACAGGTAGTTTTTTCTACCTCCATCGACGGTAGATACTGCCAGGTTCTGTACGACCGCGAAGAAGGAGGCACGCCCAACATCATGGGCGCCATCCGCTGCGGCCTCACTCTCCACATGCACGTCGGAACCGCTTCCCTCCATGATGTATAGAACCAGCTGGGCTGGCAGTGGATTCAGGAGCGCGAGCAACAGTACCTTCACGACACGCTGGCAGTGCTGCGACAACACCCCAACGTGGTGATTCTCGGCGACAGCACGCAGGGCGAGCGCGCCGCCGTGTTCTCCATCCTGATCAAGCACCACGGGTAGGTGTGGGAGCGGGGCCTGAAATCTAGCCGATTTTTGCACTGGAACTTCGTGAGTATGCTATTGAGCGACCTGTTCGGCATCCAGACGCGTTCGGGGTGCATGTGCGCGGGACCCTATTCGATGAGGTAAGGGGCCATATGTCCGCGAGTGACCCAATAGACTGCTGGGCATCGACTCGGCGAAGTCGCGCGACCTGGACCAAATCCTGCTGGACAAGAACGAGATCTTCCGTCCGGGCTACACTCGCATCAGTGCGCGTTCAGTGGTCCATGATGATCATAGGTCTCTCGTACGTGATGACGCCGGAGGAGGTGAAGTACATTCAGGACGCGATCGTGTTTGTGAGCGAGGAGGGCTGGAAGTTCCTGCCAGAGTACATCTTCTACGAGGACACGGGCGAGTGGCGACACAAGAGCATCAAGAACAAGAAGCCATTCCGCCGCTGGTTGAATGACGTGGAGTAGGTGAGGGGTGGTGGTGTGAGGAGCAGTTTCACCGCGGGACATATGGAGTACACGCCGAAGGCGCACGAAGTGGCCACCTCCAACCTCGCTGACTTGTTCTCGTCGTACATGGAGCAGGCGCGCGCGACGCTGGCGCGCACGGTGGCGACGATTTTGTCGCCGTCGTATGTTGTGTCCGACTACCGAGCGAGTTCAGTGCGCAACGAGGAGTCGGAGCTGATCGCGCAGTATCGCTGGTACATCACGCGCATCGAGGCGTACGACGACTTGAAGCAGAACTACGCCGCCCAGCAGTGCGAGGCGACGCTCCCTGCCATTCTGATTCACCCGAGCGATGAGGAGGCGCAGAAGGGTTATGTGAAGGAGAGTGCGACGGAGAAGGGTCAGAAGCGTCCGTCGGCGTGCTCGCTTGCGGCGAGTGGGTCTGGGAAGCAGATGAAGTGTGAGTCGTGCGAGTCGTGTTCGTGCGGCATCATGCCAGCTCCGAAGGTGTCGATGATTCAAGAGGAGGGTGTGGAGTTCCACTATCACACGGGAGTGGATGGCGTGTTGGAGTACACGGCAATCGTGCCTGGCATGGAGTTCAAGGAGAGAGTGAAGTTTATGAAGAAGCATAAGGATTTGTTCCCGGAGGTGCCGAGTCGGATTATGAAGTCGATGGGTAGGTGGTGAGTGTGATGTGTTGTGATGTGATGTGTTGTGTTGTGATGTGATGTGATGTGTTGTGTTGTGATGAGTTGTGTTGTGTTGTGATGTGATGTGTTGTGTTGTGATGTGTTGTGATGTGATGTGTTGTGTTGTGTTGTGATGTGATGAGTTGTGATGTGATGTGATGTGATGTGTTGTGAGTTGAGTTGAGTTGTGATATCTTGATGACAACACCCCCTCTAACCCTCCCCAGGAGAAGCCATCGGTCAGTACAACATGATCCAAGAAGGTGACAAGGTCATGCTCGGTCTCTCCGGCGGCAAGGACTCCCTCACCATGCTTCACTGCCTCCTCGCGCTCCAGCGCCGTTCCCCCGTCAAGTTCGAACTCGCGTGCGTCACCATCGATCCCCAGACCACCGGCTTCGACCCGAGGTAAGCACGACTGCCTCTCTCAACCCCAGCCCGCTTCGCGACTACTGCAAAACGATCGGCGTGAAGTACTTCTACGAGTCGCGTGCGGTGATCGCGCTGGCGAAGAAGAAGCTGCAGAACGGTTCGATTTGCAGCTGGTGCAGCCGAATGAAACGAGGCATTCTGTACAGCACGCTGCGTCGCGAGGGCTACAACGTCCTTGTCCCTATTCATATGTCCCCTATTACAATTAGGTCCTGGCCCAGCATCTGGACGATCTCGCGGAGTCGTTCTTGATGTCCGTGTTCCACAACGGAATTCTGCGAACCATGAAGGCGTGTTACATGAACAAGGAGAAGGACATCCGAATCATTAGACCCTTCGTGTATGTGCGCGAGAAGCAGCTGCGCGAGTTCGCGAAGACGGTGAAGCTCCCGATTATCGACGAGAATTGTCCCGCATGCTTCGAAGGGTGGGGGGCGTGTGGGGTGAGTGATGATTAGACCGAAGGAGCGCTATCGCATGAAGACGCTGCTGGCTGCGGAGGAGAACCTGTTCCCGAGCGTGTTCAACTGCATTCTGTCTGCGATCGTCCCGCTGATGCGACACAACAGCGCGATTGGCTGTGCGATTGAGTGGGAGGAGGCGAGTGAGAGTGAGCGTGTAGGAGAAAGACTCCGAGGGAGATGAGAAGCGAGTTTGCTCAGGCATCGAAGAAGGAGAGCGAGGAGAAGAAGATGGATGTGGAGGACGACGAAGACGATGATGAAGGCTACGGAACGTTCCAATAAGTGCTGTTTAGTGTGTGTTTGTTCCACAGTGTAAGGGAATCGTTTTGTGGATGAAATGAGAATGGTGAGCTAGCCTTGCTTTGAAGTGGAATAGCAGCATATCTTATCACTCCCTTGTGGAATATGAATCCAGAATCACCAGCAAAGAGTCCCTTTCCTCAAATCACGAACAGAAGGGTAATTTGACGTTTAACCATGAACAGTGAAGCGCAGATCCCTATCTGATCACGGACAGACCCGCAGCTCCTTCGGAACACAATGACTGTCAAGTCGCTCTTTCTCACGCTAACGGATTCTATCGGTAACGTAAATCTCAAAAGCGAAAGAATTGGCAATAAATACCATCATCATGTTTCAAACACTGAAAAACGCCCAAGTCCGATTATTCCAGTAAAAGCCGTTAGAACCACTCCTTTGCATTTTCGTGTATCGAGTCTGTGTTCTCTACGTCCTTTACTTGAGATGAAATCGCTGCTGACTCTGTTTGTTGTTTTCGTCGCCTTCAACTGTACTCTACATTTCTCCCGCTCAGCGAATGATTTCCTCTCCTTTGGGTTTCGGGAATACTTCGATGGAGCAGACGTTGGAAATTCTGCTCCTGTGAGCATTTCTTCACAAGACCGCAAGGAGAGCGCTGTGCATGGGACTATAAGGAGGAGCGGCGCATCAGGTGCATTATCGAATAACGGTGGTGCGTCTATGGGTCTCTTTTCTTCATCTTCTGAATCTGAACGGGTTCATGATTATTCCTCTATCCTGGATAAGAAAGAGAGTACATTGGGAGGCCATTTTACGCAACAAGGGAAGAAGAACCCCCATACGGGTGGTTCTTCAACGAAGAAGCGATCGACTCCAGAAAAGCACTCTAGACCTGTTATCAATGTGATAAGAATCCCTCTCAGCAGTCTTGGCATCCATGTGAATAGGCCACAGAATGCTCCTAAGAAGAACCGGCTGCAACCACCGAAGAAGAGGGAGAACCACAATGATCTCGTCCCCAAGTCCCGCAAGCGTGCTGCATTCGATCCGCTTCCTTCGGACGGAACGTTGCGGTTCTTGAAGGAAAAGGATCGTCTGAGCATACACGACCGTTATATCGCCGATGTGGACGATATCTTTCAGCGAGTTCTCCAGTGGGACGATGCCAATCTGCTCCCCGGCACCGTGATCTCCTCGAAGCCGATAATGGAGTGGTTCCCCGCGTGGCGCGACCGTCTTCGCGTGGGTTGCACCGACCTTCGCAATTACGCCTTGTGTCAGCGCCACGCCGTCTTTTCGTGGGACTCGCAGTCGAGATTGTTTAAGACGTACCAAATCCAGCCTTGTAGCGAATCGGCTCTGCTCTGATGATTAGTCAACGAGATCAATTCTCCCTCCGACATCGATTTCACCTACTGTATGGTCAGCTCGTAGACAAGAACGACGCTGTTCACGAATAGAGTGGAGCGCCTGGCATACATGCCCTTCTTGGCGGATCGTTGGAAACACAGTTTCTCTCTGGCGGTTATCGTATCAGAGAACGAACTGTCGACACTGGACGCTTTCTTGACCCAGTACGCCTCCCTCCCCAACTTCCGCGTCACGGTCTATGTCGTGTACAGGTCGCCGCAGCCGAACTTCGTGGTGTACCACCGTTACGTGGGCGGGAAACAGGTGACGAATCGCCGCATCTTCCCGATCAACACACTGCGTGACCTGGCGATCAGCAACGTGGTGACGAGTCATGTGGTGATTCTGGATATGGATTTGTGGCCGACGAGTGAGGTGATGGCGATCATGATGATGTGCAGAGTCCTTGTACGACAACCTCCAGAAGCTGCCTTATGATGTGCTTCAGAGCAAGCGCGCCGCGCTGATGTTGCCGACCTTTAGTTTTTCAATGAAGAAGTTTTTGAGTTTGATGAGAGTGCCTCACACTCCGGTGATGTTGTTTTGCCGCGGTTATCTGACGAGTAGTATCAACCGACACATTCCTCAGGACAAGAAGAGTCTGTCGCTGTGTGTGAACCAGAACCAGTGTCACCTCTTCCTGAACGCTCGAACGCATGTGCGTGCATGATGGCGATGATGATGATGTAGCGAATTGTCAACCAGAGGGTGTTCCTCCAGTCTGGCACTCCTCTGTACAAGGTGCCCTGCATGAACTATACGGAGATGGAGCCGTACATGATTCTGAGACGAAGCGAGATCATGCCGCTGTACCATCCGTACTTTGTGGACTACGGAAGGAACAAGCTTGAGTACACGTTGAGACTGCGATTCGAGAGCTATTCCTTCTACGTCGTAATGACCGATTTCGGGTTTGACTATCCTCATCCCAAGTAGGTGCGTGGAATCGCAGTCACTGCGTAGATCGTCGGTCTCTTCCTCGTTTTTGAATCAGCGGAAGCAGGGAATCCCTCTTCCAACAGTGGATTTGTTCAAGGTGATTAACCGGTACATGCATTGGTCTCCGAATAAAGGAGCGATCTTCCCTGTGTGTCGTAAGTAGTTATGTCTCTTTACTTCCTCTTGTTTGTGCCCCCACACCCCCACTCTTTCGATGCACGGGGAGAAACAACGCGTTCTTCACTCTTTGTCCAAACCGCGTTAACAGGATGGCCCCAAAGGAAAAGAAGACTGCATGGGTGGGAATTGGGGTTTCGAGTGACGGTTAGGAGAAGATCAAGATTGCAGCAAACAAGGCGATGAATTCTGCATTCGTGAAGAAGTGCACGAACTCTGTTAACTCTTTTGTTGGTTATACGTGGAGTGTAATTCCTTTCTCTTCTTTTCGTGACCCCTTAGTTTGGCAAGTTCGCGGGCATCGTCGCGTGGTTAATGATGTCCGTGCTGTGTGTTACCGTCGTCCCTTTATTCCTGGAAGTGAGTGTGGATGGTCCTGTTCATTCTAGATCGACCGTGAGCAGGCGGCTTTGGAAGTGGAGAAGCGTCAGATTGACAGGCTGAGACAGAGAGGTTACACGAGTCAGCAGATTAGTATGCTCCAGGCGCAGAGCAGCATCCCAATTCAATAACGGTGGTTTAGTACTATTTCTTATCCCCTGTTTCCTCCATCATTCCCCAATTCCCATGGTTTGCCGAATGCTCGCTCCATCCGGTTCTGTGATCGCAACAAACGCAAATAAAGATCACCCTTATAGCCACGCTTTCTCAATCCCTCCTTGGCTTCCTGAACGTCCTATCCGTCATATCCACACGTCCGTAACCCACCTTGAGAAGGCTTTCGGCTTCTTCCGGGAAGTTCTTCAGGTTGATCACGTTTCGCATGATAACAAAGAGGGCGTACAGTCCAAACGCCACGATGCCGATAACAGGACTCTATCATGTTACGCACGGACGACGATTACCCATCGCACAAGCGTGATCACTTTTGTGTCCAAAACCTTGCCGACGGGTCCGAAAAGAATAGAAAGGTACAGAACGGTGTACTACGCGTAAGGGCAGCGAAGGAAAGACGAACGAAAGCAAATACCAAGATGAACATCTTGTAGCGAGGAATCTTGAAATCGAGAGCCTCTTTCGCACGATCCATTGTGAGATGAAAGCAGATTAGCTCATTCTCATCTTGAGGCAAAAATAGGCCTGATTTTGGTGGCTCTTCCAGAATGGGGGATCCAATCGTTTCATGTACAAGGGAAGAATGGAAGAGCCTCTCAACAAAAAGAATCGACACAAGAAACGGACTATACACATATTACATAAAGTAATCCTTCGGCGGGTTCTTCGGCAAGTAGCCACGAACCGTTGCGGGAGCAGCATCAAACACCTAGCTCTCAGAACCAGAAAACGGCACTACCTTGAATTCGTTCTCCATGTGCTCGTCCACTTCCATGATGGACGCCACGTTGCCGCAACGATAGCAGTAATTGGGAGCAGACCACACTGCCACGAGCTTATTGTCAAACATGTACTTGTATCCCTCCATCACGAGTTGATGCGAGCGACAAATGAGATCCAGGTTGTTCGTCTGGTTGAATTCGCTCACGCAGTCGCCGCCGAATACAAATCCACATCCGCGAGGGTTGGATCCCCATCCCGTGAGTTCTTCTTCGGGATCGGACCACAACATGTCGCACATGCCTCCCTCGTGAGGAAGTTCAATGACGCGATCGATGGAGCGGATTTCGTCGAGGGAGTGAATCGAGGGAGACAGCCCGCCGTGGACGCAGAAGTAGCGGCCCTCCACGAGAGCGGCCAGGCTCATGCAGTCGAACACCTCCGTGCACATGCGCCACACGTTGATCGACCCGTATTTGCGCAGACACTCGTCGTAGAATCCGTACACCTGACTAATCTGTCTTGATTCGTGGTTCCCGCGAAGCAGTGTGATGCGCTCGGGGTAGCGCACCTTCAAGCACAGCAAGAGAAGGAACGTTTCGACGCTGTAGTACCCACGATCAACGTAATCGCCCATGAACAGATAGTTGGTGCGGGGACAGTTCCCTCCCACGAAAAACAGCTCTCTCAAGTCATAGAATTGGCCGTGAATATCACCACAAATCTACTCTTTACCAAAGGGACCACCGCGAACCGTAATGGGCGTATGGACTTCGTGCACATTGTCCTCCTTCAGGAGCAGCTCCTTGGCCTTGTCACATAAGTCCTTCACCTCCAGCTCCGTAATCAGCTCGCAGCCGCGAAGCTACACGTGTAACCGAAGCAATAGACTTCGCGTACTTTCTCAATGTGTTTATCAAGTTCATCCATGTAAGACATCCTCCTCTGTTCCTACACGCTGATAGGGCATCGAAATCCTTACGTTGCTGTTCAAAGGGATAGAATGAGAATGAAAGAAGGAACCGATCAAGAATAGTGTGAATGATCGTGAGTGGAAACCAAACACGGGAATTGTCATTCAAAAGCATATTTGTATCCCAATTGGGGAAAAAATGGGTATTTTTGTCACAAACGAAACTCCCT
>ERZ1106923.147-NODE-147-length-31507-cov-18.208381_pt1 | contig 31507 bp, 57 predicted proteins | sample MGYA00403657_ERZ1106923 | MGnify/ENA primary metagenome ERZ1106923 (study PRJEB35170, sample SAMEA104062425) | human gut metagenome | biome: human gut; feature: human-associated habitat; material: faeces | place: Denmark | collected 2012-06-19 ...
CGTCACCTCTGGCGAGACGGTCTTGGAGGGCTTGGGAGATGTCTATGGGTGAGGGTGGGTTGAAGTGAGAACTCCTTGTTGTGATGTCACCTTTGTAGTGGAATGCATTTAGAAGATACACATGAGTGAGACTGGGCATGTCTAAACATCATTTCATAGTGGATGAGAATCACTCTCAAGAGTGATGTGATGAGGATTCTTGAATGTGAAACCACCACCAGTGAGTGTTGTGAGTTTAGGCAAGTCTAGTCTATCAATTCACATTCATGAAATCACTTCGCATGACCAGTGTGTCTGAAGCACCTCCATTGAACACGAATGAATTAAAACCCGTTTGAATGGAAGTCAATTCAGGCAAGTCTAGTCAATCACTCACATCACAATCAATCACTCTCAAACACTACACGAGAACAATCACTGAATACCCATCCACCGAACTTGAGTGATTTGAGAGAAGGCATGTCTAGTCATCACTCATTGTGAATGAGAATACTCTTCAACTCCAATGAAGCATAGTGGAAATTGTGACTCTCTTCATTCAAATTACCCATTTCAATCACTTCCAACGCATCCACGTTCTCAATCTCACACACAGTGTAATCAGAGAAGGAGAATCGACCCATCTTCACTGACTTCAACTTGGGACAGTTCTTCAAATAGAAGTGACGATTTGGATCAGGAACTATATCCCAGAAAATATTGTAGTATTGTGTGAAACACCTATCCCCAATAACTACACTATCTAGTTCACTCAGCCCAATCAACTTCACTTCATTCACAAACTTGAAGCACTTACTGCCAATTGTCAATTCCTTCAGATACACGAATCCACTCAAATCGAATGTTCGATGGTAATTCTCGTTGCAACACTTATCACCCACTACAATCACACCCACAGTTCTATCCAGTCGATTCCAGTCATTCACAGATCCAATCACAGCCTTCCTCTTTGCTGCCTCCTCAATCTCTTTCCTTCTCTTTTCCTTCTCTTCTGCTATCCTCCTCTCTTCCTCTTCTTTCCCTTTCTCCACCCCCTCCTTCAACCCATCCACTTCGCCCAACTTGCCCACATTCTCCATCTTCACACTCTCCACACACTTAAACGCCGTCACCAATCCACACTTCGTCAGTTTCGGTATATCTTTCAACTCCACCTCCTTCACGTTCCGAAGAGCACGCGTTCGTCCAACCAGCTCGCTCAATGAAGGCAGGTCTGTCCATCACACCTCCACACCTCCCCAACTCTTCATTATCAACACATTCTTCTTGTTCTCCACTCCACAGAACGCTCCCTTCCCCAGATTCAGCTTCTTCAATGCCTTTAAGTCTATTCATCACATTCCACTCGAACACTCACTCTCAAACACAGTGTTCTCACAATTCACAAAGCAGCCGTCTCCAATACTCACCTCCTCCACTCCACAATTCTTCAACACAAACGAACTCCAATCCACACAACACCCGCCTCCAATCACCACACTCTTCAACCTCTCACACTCACTCACTTCAAACAAGCCGCCATCACTCTCCGAATAGCAACCAGTTCCAATCTCCACCTTCTCCAGACTCGCAAACCCAACCAGCTTCAGTTTCTTCACATACTGCAGACAATCATTCCCCAACACCAACTCCCTCAGCCGCGAAGAACAGTCAGTCAGATTCCATCCTTCGATATCGGGATCATTACACACGCCATTCATTACCCGAATCACCTCATTCCCCACATCCATTCCCACCAAATCCTCATCGTTCTTCACAATCAGTGTGTGTGCGTTGCTCTTCAGTCCCACTTCATCAAACTCCTTCCCGATTCGCGTCATCGCCACCACGTTCTCCGAAACCACGCCACTTCCGCTCTCTTCCTCCTTCACCACATTCCCAATTCGATCTGCCAACTGAAGAAGCAACGACGACTTGCCATCCCTCACAATCCTCTCCACAGAGTCCTTCACGAACGGGTGCTAATCCTCACATCCCAATCAAGCCCTCACCTTCAGTAACTCCTCTACCGAACTACGCTCGTTCACATCCTTCACCAAACACCGCTTCACGAAATCAACCAAATCTGAAGACCATCCCGATGACGTGAGCGAAGGCGAGGGCTTGCTCAACACCTGATTCAACACCACCGCCGAAGTGCAGTCAGCAAAGGGATGCTTGCCCTCAGCCATCTCGATCACGCTCATACCAAGTGCCCACACGTCGCTCTTCAGCACCGTGTTTCCTTCATACACCTCTGGCGCCATGTACAGTGATGTGCCGCACGCCGTGTTCCTCCTCGAACAGGAATGCTCCAACTGCACTGCCAACCCGAAATCACCCACCTTCACCACGCCACTCTCCGACAAGAACAAGTTGTCCGGCTTGATGTCCTAATCATCACAACCCTCACAAAACTCCACTCGATGCATGATGTTCCTGCTATGCAGATAGCTCAACCCCAGCAAACAACAACTCACAATCTCCCTCAACTCCTCCTCATTCAACCGATTTCCCCTCTTCAGATACGCTCCCACAGACCCACAGTGGCAGTACTCCATCACAATCTACATCATTACCTAAACACCAATCACCCCACCCACAACTCATTCTCCTTCACCACCACGTCACAATACCTCACGATGAACTTCGACACGCAGTTCTTCAGCATACGCGATTCATTCTCAATTCCCTCCGAAGACATGACCGTTCGCACCTTCTTGATCGCCACCAAATCCTTCGACAGCGTATCTCTCGCCACGAACACTTCGCCAAATCCGCTACCTCTCACCTCATCCATTCCTCCCATACCCCTCACCCAGCCGGCTTTCAAACGCATAACTGTCACCAGACATAGCTCTCAATCCACGACAAATAGAATTGTGAAAATGGGTGGTTGGAGAGGGTTCATTCCGAATTCCACTTTACTTAGTCCCGTTTCGCTGTCATTTCTACACAAACTAGCAACTACTCCCATCCTCACAACCCTATTCGCAAAAGGGGCGATTGACCACCGTTCCCCTTCTTCTGTAGCAAATAGCGATTACAGCCATCACAATCAATAGAATGAGATGAGTGGAGACAAATCACGCCAAATCACACAATACTGCCCTCCAATCAACGATGAAGCATACAACAGACAAAACTCATAATTCCTCTTCTTTAGGAAATAGCCACGCTTCTTTATCCTCAACACGGACAATACAATACAAATTGCCAGCACTCTCCTTCCATCAATCATAGAAAAGCATTACCTCCACAAAGAAGAAACCCATTCAACCTCCTTCGCTCCATCCCACCAATAGCCATCTCTCACACATGCTAAAGTGCATTAAACATGTAACAACGCATCCCCTTCATCCACACAGCAAACGCGCTCCATAACACGAGAGACAACGCGAATTGGGATCCCACGCTTTCGTTTCTCCAGATCCCATTTCCATCGTTCACTTCCGCGGTTAAATCGTGGGTAATGGCATTCAAAAGACTTCTCAGAATCATCTTTCTGTACTCGTCGTTCATGCTCAAACCTCTTCTTTACTGTCTGAAAGGAATAATGACCTCATTTGTAGTTCTGTTCGCAATTCACGTCTGTCTCTCCCAGACTCTCCACTCGGGTTTGCGTGTTCGAGGTACGTCACGAGTAGAATACGATGCACCCAACAATGTCACGTGTGCCATTGTGGACAAGCGTGGAAAGGAATACACTTCCATAGCCGTCACCGTGTATATCGACGACGTTGAACTCAATGTAAAATGCTCGTCGAGTATCGTGTCGGTTTCTGTTAGCCCCTCCCTGCCTGATGGCTGCCATCTCTCCAACTACGGTGTCTTACAGCTGCGCGTGCTGGATCCCTATCCCACAACTGACTTCGTCTTCAGCGTCGTCACCACTAAGGGAAATGCAACTGTTCCCTTCACCTTCACTGGCAAGCAATGCGAATACGGCATCAACACGGTATTCCGCCCGGACTCGAACCTGAATCTCACCGTCTCCTACAACGGCACCGTGTACTTCGACAAGAACAAGTACACGGTTCTGTGCATTCCCCTCTACAACTACCACTTCTCTGGCGAGTGTTTGGAGTCTTCTCGCGATGCTTCATGCAAGTTTCTCGTATTCCACTGGCATGGGCCGACGTTGTTCTCTCGCGTGTATGCACGAGGAGAGAAGATTGAGGGCGACATTGAGTCAGTTGCCACGCACCCGCCTGTTATCGAGTTACCCTCTGTGCTTGCTTTCCCGCTATCCGATCATGTGTTCTTCTATCCCCCTATTTCTGGCGTTGTTGAAAGCGTGACGATCACCAGTGAGACCCATTCCACTCTCGTGTTTAACACCAATTCGTTCAGTCTGTCGAATCCCACTGCAGGCGTTACGAACTATGTCATCACTGCAACGAATAGTAAGGGTACAGCCACCATGAACATGACGGTGGGCGTGACTGAGTGCCCTGAGGGATTGCGCTTCCTGTGCGTGAGCGACTTCTACAACGGCCAGAATCAGTTCTTTGAAGCCTCCTCCGTCCAGGGTCAGTATGTCCATTCGTTCGCTGCAGATCAGACCCACTGCTTCTGCTCGCCTGATAATGGAGTCACAATTCACATGGGATCGGTGGACGGACTCGGATGGTCGATTAAGACTCCTGTACTCGTGTCCGACTCCATGGGCGTGATCGCAGATTACTACATGCCTCAGGATAAGAAGGAGGACACGCGTCATGTTCGCTCCACCGAAGTGGTCGGTTTTGGAAGCACGTATCGCTACTACAAGGGAGAGGAGCCCTCTGGCTGGAAGACGGATCGCTTCAATGACGCGTCGTGGAGCGAGGGAGTCAGCGAACAGTGGGGCAACTATCTTGAGGACCACCCGGTGCTCTTCAGAAAGAGCGTGGACATCGGCGACATGGCGGGCACTTCGGTGGTGCGACTGGCGCTGACGGTGAACAGCAACTGCACGGTGTACCTAAACGGAGAGAGGGTGGCTCGCGTCATCACCAACAATAGAGTCTCCCACTCCAAGCTCCTTCCCGTGTCTCTGTTCACCAAGAACTCAGTAGTTGCTGTGAAACTGGAACCCAACCACAACTACACCGTGGTCTTCGACATGTCGCTCCTTCGCACCTCCTCCATGTGCACTATTCAGTCGATCAATGGCCAGGCGCGAAGCAACGAAACAAACCCATCTTCATTCCCTCCTGAGAGTGCGTTCCTACTGGATTGGAACCCGGAGTGGTATACCACCGAGCTGCCCGTCACGCTGGAGTACTCCTTCGCGCACGGCGACATGGCGGTGGTGAACCAGGTGGTGATGCTCAACGCGCGCAAAGCCGTGCCCCGCAAGTTCGAGTTCCAGGGCCTGATCGACGACGAGGTGGTGACTCTTTACAGCCACGACAGCGACCACTTCATGTCCTTCGGAAGCGAGCAGACGATCCGGCTGGAGAACAAGCGCTTCTTCACTTCCTATCGCTTTGTGTTCCTCGAGAACCGAGGAAGCGAGGAGATGGCGCTGGGCCACATCCGTTTGATGTTTTGCGAGTCGCTCTCCTGCAAGAAGAAGTGGGGAGCCCCGGCTTCGGAGATGGGCACGATTCTCTACAAGAAGTGTCCCATGGGTTCGGTTGGCTTGAGAGCGAATCGCTGCGATGACGTGGACGGCGTGCCCACGTGGGTGGACGACCGCTCGACGTGTCTGGCGTCGCTGCCGCAGCAGGGCGTTTCGTTCGTGGACTGGACGTTCGAGGTGACGTACCTGTACTACGAGGACTGGAGAAACGTGAGGGAGAAGATGATCGAGATGCTGCTGAAGCACATCACCGTCTTCAGAGAGGAGATCTCGTTCGTGCTCGTCCGCGACATGACGCAAGGCGACATTCCTGTCTCGCAGATCAGTGTCCGCTTTGTCGTGAACAAGATGATTGGAGACTACGTGCAGTACTCCCTCAACAAGGTGCGCGACTCGTTTGACTCGCTGGTGAAGAAGAACGTGGACGAGAAGTATGAGTCTCACATTGTTGGCGACGTGAAGCTCCGCAATCCCGTCAATTGCGTCATGATCTGCATTGTCACCGTCACTGTTCTCGTGATCCTTGTGCTGATTCTCGCCCTGTACCGTGCGCGTCTATCCCTCCAGAAGTACGAGGGAAAGAAGACGCTGAAGCGAAAGACGGAGGAGAACAAGGAGAGCGGCGTTAACTCCACGTTGCTGGTCGATGCGGAGTGTCGTGTTTGTTGCATATGTGTCGTGAGAAAAAGAGCAGCTTCTTGAAAGAGCATCTTGAAAGAAACGGAGGAAGAGGAAAAAAGAACTCTCCCAGACGGGGTTGAACCGTCGACCTTGCGGTTAACAGCCGCACGCTCTAACCAACTGAGCTATGGAAGACCTGAAGAAACCCCGATCCTCCCCTACTTGAGAGGGATCTGAGAGGAAGCTGGGAGATTCATTACGAAACTATGAAGGGGAACATATTGCTCACAGGTGCTTCCGTGTCCCTCCTGCTCACGGTTAGGCGGAAACGGTTTTATTGGGTCTCACACTGCGGTTTCTTTGATTGAGAGCGGTTACGAAGTGACGATTCTGGACAACTTGTCGAACTCGAAGTACGGAGTACGGTTAGACGCGTAACGAGTAGAATCGGCTGTTTTGAAGCCATCAAGAAGGTGGCGAAGCCGAAAGAGGGACAGCTGCACTTCGTCAACGTTCTGTTGAGATTGTGTGATCACGCGTAGTGCTCGCTGTTGCACTTCGACGAGGTGGACCGCGTTTTTGAAACGTATCCGAATATCGAGGCCGTCATCCACTTCGCCGCGTTCAAGCACGTGGGAGAGTCGCAGAGCAAGCCCCTTGAGTACTACGAGAATAACCTGTGTGGCTCCATCAACCTCCTGAAGGCGATGAGAAAGCACAACGTGAAGCGGTTGCGTGCGTCCGATTCCATTTCGTGACGAATAGTGTTCTCCTCGTCCTGCACCGTGTATGGCGATGCTCCCTGTCCGTTTGACGAAAACACGCCTACGGGACACGTCGTTGCTTTTTGTGTGCGTCATGACTAGGGCATTGAGCATCCTTACGGCGAAACCAAGTTCATGATGGAGCGCATCTTCCGCGACGTGTACAACCAGGACAAGGAGTGGTGCATAACGATCCTCCGCTACTTCAATCCGATCGGTGCTCACCCCTCGGGCGATATGGGCGAGGATCCGTCCGCCTTGCTGTCGAATCTGGTTCCGTACCTTCAGCAGGTGGCCATCGGGAAGAAGGACCACATCAACATATTCGGCACGGACTACGACACGCCCGACGGCACCTGCTTGAGGGACTACATCCACGTCATGGACATTGCGGAGGGTCACGTGAAAGCCATCGAGTTCATGCAGCGCAACGGGTACAAGGGGTACGAGGTGTTCAATTTGGGCACGGGAAAGCCGTCCTCCGTGTACGACGTCATTCACTCCATGGAGAAGGCGTGCGGTTATGAGCTGAAGAAGGTGGTTTGTCCGCGTCGTGCGGGCGATCGTCCCGATGCGTACGCGATCACGAAGAAGGCGGAGGAGCTGTTGGGGTGGAAGGCGAAGTACACGGTGGACGACGCGTGTCGCGATGCGTGGAACTGGCAGCACAAGCATCCGGACGGTTATGACCTGTTTTGTGTTTGTTGCACTCCCGATTATTCGTTTCCAATTAATGGGTGTCGCTCGTCTGTCGAGAATTATTGTTCGCTCATTATTGGGGAGTGATTAATGGTGGATGATTAATTCTCTCGCATTTCGTTGTGTGGTGTTAATGATTCTGGATTGTTGTTGAGTTGATTGAGAGTGGTTCGTCCAATACGAATTGATTGAGAGTCGTTCTTCCAAAACGAGAGTCGTTCTCACAACACGAATTGAGAGCATCCTCACAACACGAAAACTGTCCCAACAAACAACGCAAACGACACCGCAAGCACGACAAAAACAATCACTCCATCAAGCGGTTACACACCCGATTGGCGCAGGCAGAAAAGTCTACGCGTCACAACGAACCCCGACTCCAACACGACTGGACTTGCAGCAACTCCCCGACGCTGAGCGACACGAGCGCAGACTTCACGTCCTCTCGGTCCACACTCGCCTGCCGCACCGTCTCCTGGAGCCGCTGGATGACGGAAAGAACGCGCGGAGAGAAGGAGTCCTCTCCCACCGTGTAGTTGCGGTCCTCGCACTGTAGAAGAGACGCGTCCCGCTTCTTCTGGCACTCGGGACAGTACCACTCGCCGTCGGGAATGATCCGCATGGGTGGAGAAACGCAGTAGACGTGGTGCTCCTTGTTGCAGCCATCGCAAATCATGAGCAGCGACGCCAGGTGCTTGAAGTGGCACGTCTACGCGTGACTCCGACGATCATGACCCACGTGGCAGCCGCAATAGGAGCAACTCGTGTTTTCGTCGTGGCAGTGCTCGCAGTACACTACGCATCACGCGAGGAACGATCGAAAACCCTTCTCGTACTGAATCGGGTTCATCACCCCGACAACGACGTTTCTAGACCTCATCCGCTTCCCCTGCAAGCAACTCTTTGAAACCCGTCTTCCCGGAAGCCCCTTTGCGCACTCCAGACGCGTCGTCGGGAGTGGACTTGGCTTTCAGCAGGGCGATCACCTGGTTGTTGTAGTCCGTGTTGGCGTCGGGCTGCCGGTTCAGCTCCTCGTACTTCTGGATGTTGAACAGCACGCACTTCAAGAACTTCTCTCTCCAAATCATCTTGTCGATGCTGGGGCAGTAGTTGCGGATGTGGGTCCGAATGCCCGGGAGCCCGCAGTACCCCGACTTCTGGCAAAACGGACAGTCCATGATCGCGTTCTGCGGGTTGTTCTTCTCCAGCGGCGACAGCGAGAACCCGGGGAGGTTGGCGGTCAGCAGCGAGTCGTCGCCCTGCACGGACCCGCCCGACTGGCTCGACTTGTGGCGCAGGTTGTAGCTGCTCATCGTCGCGTCCTCCGTCCCGCTGCGCTCCGACAGCGACGGCGTCGGCGAGTTCTTGCCCGTCGTGGGCGCGGGGGACTTCGACAGACCCGCCTGCGCGAGCGGAGCGCTCTTGTCCAGATCGTGCAGGTCGAAGGCGCGAGCGGTCTTCCTCGCCTTGTTGTGGTCGGTGGCAGCGATCTGGTTCACGTAGTCCTGCAGCGTTGGCGTCTTCCACTCGCCGTTCGGACTGGCGTCCAGCGCGTAGTAGTCCTCAGAGCATCCGTACTAGGCGTCAGTCGTCCAGGCATGCGCTACGATGTTGGCAACCACGCTCGCGGCCTGGTGGTAGGAGCGGATGATGGACAGGGCGGAGATCTCCTTGTTGGGAATGGACTCGATTCGCCGCTCCAGCTGGACGAAAAACTCCTTGAAGTGCTGTCTCCAGTCCTTGATGTGCTGCTTCTTGCAGTAGCCGCCGATGTGCGTCCGCAATCCGTGAATGCCTTTAAAACCGCGCTGGTGGCAGCACGGACATTCTAAAATGATCTACCCGTAATAAAGAGGAAGGACAAGCACGGAGAGCAAGCACGACCCGCACATGCCCGAGTTTTCGTTCTCGATGCGGAAGTTGTCGCAGTGCTCGTGAAACACCTTGTGACACTTGATGCAATAATAGGTCGGACGACCATCGGAGCCACAAACGGAGCACTTCCCTTGCGGCATTATATACTCTTCGTTTGGATTGTCGGACGCGCTGTTTCCGTTCCCGTATCGCGCCCGCTTCGCAGAAGCAGAAGAAACGGATCGGCTGTCCAGCCCGTCATCACTGTCATCGTCTACGAAGTCACGCCCAACACCCAGAAAGACCGGAAGACAAATGCCTCTTCCCCATCATACACGATTTGCAATTCCTCTATTCAGCAGACAATGTCCGGTGGAATATCTGCGCGCAGCAAGACACTCCAACGATTCTTCCAATACGAACCGAGAGCCGATTCCAGAAGCAGGGGCGATTTTGGAGTACCACTGAACGTTTCGGTGGTTGGTCATCAACGCCCCTCATCACTGTCCACGTATTCAAAACGGGTTCCAGCAAATAGCTAAGGAACAGGGCGATTCGTTGAAAGCACACGCCTTTTGAAAGAAGACTTTGAAAGGCCTCGATGAATCTAAAGAGTGGGCTCTTCGAGAAGGACTGTGATTGTGTAGAGCTGTTGCTCCTATGCGCGATCCTCTTCGTGGATCTCTGTCAGGGACGACTAGCCGTTGCCGCTGCCGTTTCGTTTTCCGTAGTAGTTGGTTCCCTCTCGTGATCTCGTAGGAGACAGATTTCGGGAACGAGGAGTCGCTCAATGAATGGAGTCCGTTCGGCAATGACATTCCGGTAATTTCACGGCAGTACAAGAGGAAGCTAAAGCAAGTGAATGAGAAGAGGTATTACTGCGGGGTGAACATTGATTGTACTCCCCACACTCCTACCGCCAAGAAGCACCGTGGCGATTTTCGCATGGGACGGTATGGAGCGTAAGGGCGTTTCGTGCTGCCTGCATCTGCATTAGCTTGTGTACTATATGGTTTCATTCTCTGTGTGTTTGAAGGTGCTGTGTTTGTTGAACCGTAATCCGAAGCGTATTCGGCTCTTTCCTTTTCATTTGAACGGGTGCTTGAAATTACGCTCATCTCCACGCTCATATTCCTCTTACCATGGAGTCTCTGAATGCGAGTCTCTTGCAGTGTACAGACCCTGCACTCTATTCCTCCAAGCTCGGAGCGTATTACAGGGCAATTGCGGACAGAAAGATCGTAATCCCCAATTCCCACCCAATGACCCACAGACGGATGTGTCTGCAGTGTTCGAGACCCTCTCTCTCATGACGGACATCTACAAAACGGTCGATTTCGACAACTGCACTGCGCTGACTTTGATCAACAACATTCTGATCCTGATCCTAAGGGACAACGTATCCATGTGCGTTCACTGCGAGAAGGACCTGCTCGTGAATCTCAAGCACTATCTCTTCTCGATCCTTCACCAGAAGCCAGAGGCTGTGTGCACCTCCGTAATTCCATTTCGGTTCCCTCATATCTAGTTGACTCAGTCTGCTCTGCGACTCCTCGCCATCCTCTCCATTGAAGGCATGCTATCGAAGGAGGAAGAGAGCGAGGTGAAGGAGCTGATGGAGCTGCACGACAAGCCCCTGTCGCGACGATACGATCGTTGTCGCTTCTGGACCATCGTCCCCGTGTTCATCGGAGCTATGGCGTCCTCGTACGCGTTTTTCAGTTTGTCCTATCCCTGGTACGTGTGTCTGGGCATCGCTGTGGCATATCTCGCTGCCCTGTGCGGCTGCATGTACTGGCTGTACTGCACTCGCATCCAGCACTTCCAGCACTCCATCGGTCCAGTTGAGGCAGTGGACGAGTGCCCCAAAACCCACTTCCACTTCCACTCCCTGTTCGTCACTGTGACCGAGCAGCCGAAGCAGCACTACACCATCGACAAGGAGAAGCCAGCCGTGGTGCAGGTGGGAGACGTGGGCTTTCTTGAGGAGTATGACGCTGTAGCGCGTGTTTTCGAGCGGTGAGGAAGCGATTCGTGTGCTCTCCGACGAGCTGTACTCGGCAGTGAAGAAGGAGGTGGCGTCCGAACAGAAGCCCCAGCCGACAGTGACCCAGACGGAGAAGGCGCCCGTGTTGTCGCCTACGGAACAGCAAATGCTGCAGTCTCTAGAAGCGAGCCGCTCCAAGCCCCTTCCGATCCCCAACAACCTTCGCGAAACCCTCGTGAAGCTGCAGTCGATCCTCGAAAAGAACCAGAAGAATCCACAGCTGCTCGAGACGGTCAAGCAGGACATCACCTTCTTCGACGAAGTGGTGGCGAAGCGGAGTGTTTCATTTCTTGTTTCCCACAAACACGAGCGATATGGAACAGCTAATTGGGGTGAGAGGCGTCCGGATTCGTCCGACCGCTCTCCATCGTCTTGTTCTGACCGTCCTGATCGAACACCGTCGACATGGGCATGTTCATGGAGAGCGGCATCGAGGGATTCCCGGGAGGAAGGATCGGAACGAAGTACCGAGAGCTCGGGTTCAGCGTGTCTCGCTGAAGCGACGGCTGCCAGTTGACGGACGGCATGGGCGCCAGCCCGCCATACCCGCTCATCGGCTCGCCCGACAGACCCAAGCCCAAACTGAGGTTCAGACCACTGTCGTTGAAGATGGTGTCTTCCTGGATGGAGGCACGGCGCCGCTTCGACCCGTCGTAGGCGTTGGGGTCGTTCATGTCCTCCATGTTGGTCATCACCAGCCCCGTCGAGCTCATCATCTTCGGGTTCTCGCGCAGCTCGTCTAGCACCATGTCGATGCGCGGCACCGTGCGCGCCGCCATCGCTCCGGGCTCCGTGAGGTACTGGCGGAAGAAGTTGAAGAACTAGGGTTGAGGCCACGGAGCGCCCAAACCTGCATCACGAAGCAGAAGCCCTCGTCGCCCAGCTTCTGCGTCATCTCGTGCATGCAGTCCTGGATGGACACGCTCTCGAACGGGTCCTGCTGGAGGAAGCCGAACGGGTCCTCCACGGGGTGCTCCTGGAACTGGCCGCTCTCCTCCGTCGTCGCGAGCGTGGTGCTGCCCTCCGACAGGAACTGCAGCATGTCCGGCTCTCGCTTCGTCTTCTGCTGCTCGCTCCTCATCTCGCGGAGCACGCGCGAGAGGCAGAGCTCGATCTGCTCGGGCGTGTTCACGATGGGCTGCGGGGACGGGGGATCTTCCCTTCACACCACACAACGCACCTACTCTGATGGGAGTGGCGCTTCCGCTTCCGGTGGATCTCCCGGTCCAGAAACCGCTCGTAGATGTCTCTCTCCAGCTCGTTCGCCACGATGGGATCCAGCGTCCACAGACTGTGACCGACCTGGACGAACGCCTTCGACGCGTATCTGCAACTCACTCGCACCCTCCAAACCCCACAGCGCGCCCGACACGATGCGCTCGACGGACCCTGTGTAGCGACGACCGCAGTTCTTTGTGAGGTGGTCCACGTTCTTCCCGATGATGGCGCTACACGTCACTGCAGAACGACGCACGTACACAATGTCGCTCTGCTTCATTTGGTGGTACTTCCGCAGCAGCTCGATTAGCGCCACCGACAGTGTGTTGCGTGTGTTTACGGAAGCGATCATTTCGTGCCTTCAGATCAGTCATCACGCGTTGCCGTACGAGCTTCGGGGATAGTCCTTCTCCAACCCGCCCGACATCCCTTCCAGCGCCATCCCCTTCATCATGGGTTGAGAGCGCTTGTCGTTTGGAACAGAGGCCAGATTCCCGAGGGATTGCCGGCTTGCCGACATCGGCTTTGAGTCGTCCTCTCGCATATCCACTTGATTCGAGTACGGAAGAGCGACATCAGGAACAAGTGAGATAGTGGAGTATTGCATTCTCTATGGAGCTGACGGATAACCACTGACTGGGTGCGAACTACACGTCAGACGGGACGGCGGAAAGCGCAACACAAGAATGAACCGGGAAAAGGATCGCAGAAAAAGGTTCCTCGAGTCAATAGGTATCCCCCTCTCTGCTTCAAGCGCCGGGGAACGGTTTGTTTGGGTTTGAACCGAAAACCGAAAACGGCTTCGCATTCGGAATGGGGCGAAACGACCCGACTTCTGTCAACTCGCCCAATCTTTCTTCTTCTTTGTGGCGTCAACGAACTACTACAGCGCGCAATCATGGACGGCAGTAACGCGTACTTTGTCAGACCTTCGTTCCTTCCTTACTCCTAGGACTCTTGGGAACCCTGCAAGGCTGTTGCGGAGAAGTGCATGAAGCTGATCGGCAAAAAGCCCTTGGTGGGCGTGGTTTGTGGCTCTGGATTGGGCACTCTCTGCGATTCGCTGGAGAATCGTATCGATTTGAGGTGGTCTGTGGATATGCGTGCTCATGGCTAGCGAGCCTTGCCAGGAAGTCCTCTTCAACGATCGCTCGAACCGTTCTTCCGCGTATCTCCCATGACCTGTAGTCGGTGACGGCGACGACTCCTTCCCCGTGTACTACGGTACTATTCGCGGCATTCCCTGCATTTGCCTGGGGAAGCGTTACCACTTCTACCAGGGATACACGCCCCAGCAGACGGCCATTCCGATCGTGCTCATGAAGGCCTTGGGAGTGGAGATGGTCATTCTCTCCAACGCTGCGGGCGGCTTGAACAACTCGTTCCGCGTGGGCAACCTCATGATGATCGCGGACCACATCAGCTTCCTGGGCATGGCGGGCAACAATCCGCTCGTATACGCTCATGCCAGCCTTCACGACTAGATCGGTCGCAACAACGAGCAGATGGGCACTCGTTTCCCCTCTCTGTGCAACGCGTACGACGAGGACTTGCGCAGAGTCTTCCGCGAGGTGGCGATTCACCAGGGAAAGGGAGACTTGATCAAGGAGGGCGTCTATGTTTGCCAGTCCGGTCCCTGCTACGAGACGCCTGCGGAGTGCAACTTCCTGCGCATGATCGGGTGTGATGCTGCGGGCATGAGCACGGTGAACGAGGTCGTCGCCTGCAGACACCTGGACATGAAGGTGTTCGCCATCTCTCTCATCACGAACATCGTAGGATCGTTTTGTTTTCGTGACGTGCAGAGTGTGATGCCCGGGGTCACAGACTACGTCGCTCCCTCTCACCAGGAGGTGGATATCCTTTGTCTCCGCGTTGTACAGTGTCTTAACGGCAATGGCTGCCGCTGCCGCGAGCACGCAGACCCTTCGTTCCCTTATGGAGGAGTTCATCGGGAGAGTGTATTCGAGCTATGGTTGTTTGTTGAAGATTGAACTGTGCTTGTTTGGTGAACATTGAACTTGGGTTCTGAAGGGAGGGAGAATTGGCACATCCAACTAGAGTGGAGTTGCAAGCCGATTTTCCTTCTCCCAACGGATGAACCGAAGTGAAAAGAAGGAGATCCTAACGGAATGGGTGCTTCTTTCTGCCCCTCCTCGTGATGATCCTAGATTCGACTATTCCAGCCGCAAGTCATATCATTCGACGATGTGATTGATTCGGATGCGTTGATAGCATTGTCGCGGACCCTGTTGTGCTGGTCCTCTCCATTCATTCCATAGCCTAGGCGATTCGGATGTGGGTCGGGACGGAAAGCTGACAATTCAAGCGTTTCGTTCGCTGTCGGAGCATCTTTCGTCGTTGATGGATGTTGGGGTTTTTCATGTGATTCAGAATAGGTTTCGCTTAGAGTGCCTGACGGAAACGAACTAACGGAAGATTGTGTTGTTCGCGTGAGAGCCGGGAAACGCTTTGATTTCTAGTACTGCCAAGTGTTATATGTGTACTCCCTCACGTGCGAAAACCGCTCCACGTAGCCACGCCGTCATTTGCTTTCCAGTAGATTTGCCTCTCCCATTCTCTCTCTTTCTCCGGACATGCAGGACGCGTTGAAGAGACTGTTTGACGAGACTGCGGCCTGGATGTCCGAAGCAAACGCAGTGGAGGAGCCCTCTCCCGCATCTGCCGATGCGAGTGCTCTTCAAGAGGAGCTAAGCGCGCTGAAGGAGGAATACGTGCGTATGGCTCCCTGCACTGAGGAATAGAAGAGTCGCGAAGAGTCGCTCAAGCACCAATTGCTGGTCGAGGGGGAGGAGAACGACCGCCTTCACGCGCAGCTGACCACGCTGACCGCCGAGCGAGACGACTACCTCCAGAAGATGAGCCACTACCAGCACATGGAGCAGGAGCACAGCGCGCTGCTTCTCCAGGTGCGAGACATGAGCGAGCAACTCGCAGTGGGCAGCACACGGCAAGAGCAGCTGCAGAAGCTGAGCGTGCTGAACGAGAAGTGGGCGTGCTGGACTGGGTCGACACTAGGTACAAGTCGCGTATCGAGTCGATGAAGAGTCTCTGCGACTCCGTTCCTGTCTCCCTGTCTCCCCTCTCTCAGTCGTAGCTGCTCCAAGCCGAAATCGAGCGTCTTCGCGGCTGCGAGGTGGAGGTGCTCCAGAAGAACAGCCAGATTCAGGAGCTGCAGACCCAACTCGCCGTGCGCGAGCAGGGCCTCCAGTCCACCACGCAGCAGCTGACGACGATTCTGACGACGAACGAGTCCCTGCAGTACGAGTGCCAGCAGGCGAAGAAGGAGGTGCAGCAACTGCGCCAGCAACTGGCCTCGCAACTGATATTACAGGAGTCGCTGGAGGATAACGATCCCAAACGCCCGCACAACGCGATCAGCGCAACGATGGGCGCGAAGGAGCTGACGCCGCAGGTGTGGGTGACGGGCGACGGTGTGAGGGGTAGAGAGAGCGAGCTCCACCGACTGAGGAAGGAGAACGAGCTGCTGCTGAGGCGCGTGCAGGAGCAGCAGGCGAACGAGAAGGAGAGCCAGGCGAGCGACCTGCTGGTGCTGCGGGAGCGAGTGGCGAGTCTGGAGGAGGTATGAGAGGGTTGTGGCGGTGAGTGCGTAGAACGTGCGGAGACTGGTGCGAGAGAAGAGCGAGGCGGAATCAGCGTTGGCGGAGACGCAGGACGAGCTGTGCCAGCTGAAGAAGTGCGGGGAACGAGGGAGACTTGTTGAGTAGATACACGAGCGAGGTGGAGCAGCGCGAAGAGGAGGAGCGAGAGAGGCACGCGTACTACCAGGACAGCTGCTACGCCTACTCCACGTAGTCCATGCGCTCTGCACTCACGCACAGCAAGCTCGAGGAGCTGACGCAGGCGTGTCTGACGGAGCGGCAGCGCGAGGAAGAGAGCTTCGACTCGCTCCTTCAGGACTACGACGTGCCCGTGTCTGCCCCCACTCACTCGCAGAGCCTCGCGAGCGCGTTCCAGGTGACGGTCGCCGAGACGTACGCCATCTGCAGCTCCGTGGATGTGCGCTACCGCGTGGAGAGGCGGAGGATGGAGGAGGAGAAGAGCCGGCTGAGCGAGGAGCTGGCGGCGCTGACGGAGAAGATGAAGAAGCGCGAGGACATCGTAGAGGTGAGGCTTCCCTCACCAGCGTAGATCTACCAGGGGAAGGCGCAGCTGGACGCGGTGCACGCGGCGCTGGAGGAGAGCAAGAGTGCCTGCGCTGCGCTGAGGAAGGAGAACGAGTCGCTGTCCACGAAGAACGCGCAGCTGACGCGCGAGCTCTTCCTCGTGAAGCGAGTGGGGTTGTGGGCTCCGCATTCCGCGTAGGAGAAGAACAAGTCGTACACGTCGGGTGGATCGCACGACGAGGAGTACATCGTGCTGCTGAAGACGAACGAGGAATTGACACAGCGGATAAAGGAGCTGGAGGAAGGAAGGGTGATTGCTGGGGAGCTGGGTGAGGAGTAGGGTAATGATTGGACCACTTCCCTTCCGTTTGCAAAACAGAAGGACGTAAACGACGTGGCACTAACCCTGGACACACACATCAAATCTCTGGAGAACGAAAACCGAGTATTGATGATGAGCAAGAGTCAATGTGCGATTCTCCCCATCCCATCATCCGTAGTGCTCCAGAACAAGCACATACTGGAGCAGCAAATCGACGAGGTCGTGAAGGAGAACAGCCAAGTCAAAAGCGAGCTGACTCGATTGAAACTCCAGCTGCAAGTCGGATTCCGATTTCTGCGTCACTCCGTAGAGGATTAAGCGGTACGCGGACAACAAACAATTCACAGAACTAAAGAACGCAATTATGGCAATCAACGCGAAGAACGCTTGATTCTGTTTCCTGCACACACTAGTTGCCCAGTTTCTTCCTCCACTTGTTCAGGATGTGCAGTTCCTCCATCTCCTCCATGCGCTTGGGAATCGAGTCGTAGACATCGAGGGGGTGGAGCGGCATTCGCTCCTCGTCATACGAGCAGTCCCGCGGCACGATGCGGATCAGGGTGTGGAAGGGGATCTGAAAGTGCGGTTAAGCAGCCCTCCTCCAGCAGCAAGGATATGTAAGGAATCCTCGAGCGCGGAATGTCGAGGAAATACGCGAGCAGGCACCGCAGCACCGCCTGGTGCGACACCACGATGATGGGCTGCGTGTTGCGCTCCAGCTCGAAGACCACGGGCTGCAGCCGGTCGATGATGTCGATGTAGCTCTCGCCCCTACGGGTCACCTCGCTCCCGCGCGTCCACTGGGGGTACCGGAAGTTCAGCTTGTCCTTTCTCCGCAGCTCCGCCAGCTCGGGGAAGCGCTCCTCCATCTCCTTATACGTCAGGTCCTCGCACGCGCCGCCGCCGATCTCGTTCAGCGCCTGCCAGCGCACGCGGTGCCGACAGCGGATGAACTGCGCCGTCTCCTGCGTCCGCTTCAGACAGCTCGTCCACACCACCAGACGCTCCGCGGGCAGCTCCGGGATCTCGCCGATGCGCTCCCCCAACTTCTTGGCGTACTGCAGCCCGTACTCCGTCAGAGAGGAGTCCCCGCCGATGCGGTCCTCGACGTTGTACATGGACTGTCCGTGGCGCGAGAAGTAGATGGGCCGCGCCTCGGGGTGCAGGTTCATCACGAAGGAGATGATCGTCGTCGGCAGGTAGCCGCGGATGTTGTTCACGAGATAGCGCTTGTTGTCGTCGTCCCCGATCTCCACGATGCAGTACATGGCGTCCTCGTTCTCCACCTTGTCGTAGCTACGCGTCACTCCCTCCCGTCTCGCTCACTGCTGCCGCTGGTACGTGATGCGCTTGAAGTGCTCCTTCTTCGCCTTCTCCATGTCATAGCCCAGGTACTCCAGACTCTGCTGCTTGTTCTTGTCAAAGCGCTTCATCACAATCTCGTCGCTCTTCACGCGCATCTCGATCCAAATTGGGGGGTTGATCATGGGCTACACGTCACTTCTAACAACAGCAACTGCGTGATCCTTCACGATATCGTTAATCTGGTCTCTGCGACTCTTTGTCAGATTCGATCCGTCGAAGATGGCGATCTGTCCGTCTCCCTCCAGAAACTCCACTATTTCTTTGAACGATAGGTCCACGCATTTCCTGCGAATCGATTCATACTATCCGTGAAAAGGGAAGAGTGACACTCACTTCTGGAAGGGAGTCGTTAAAGAACTCGGGGGGAGGCGATGCGAACTGGGGGAAGTACTTCACGCGAACTTCGGCAGAAGAGATCAGTTTCGCGTTGTAGCCCTTCCAAGTGAGGAACTTCCGTATCCTATGAGCGACAAATCTACTCCTCACGGCAGCCACGTTGCGAATACGTCTTTCCACTTCCGCTCAAGCCGATCATGCAAATCAACAGCTTCGATCCTAAATGCGTTCCCCCATCCTGTTCCATTCCTGCCATATCATATCCCATATCGCGACATGGAAACTGAACAGAGGGCAATCCATCGCCTGAATGTGACTCTACAGAGAGGGTTCCTTACAGCATTCACTAATCATTTCGATTGAGCAATGATTCCAGTTATTCCATGCCTTGAATGCGTTCCCTCAAACGGAGCCCAAACCCCGTTTTCACGATGTCGAAACGGAACGCATATCCACCGGTTTGTTTCTTTTGTCTGCGATTCACACGTCCCTGGAAGTCACGAATAACGCGAAGATGGGTGTATCGACAGTTGATGCCCCATTTTCGCTGTGGATGTTTCTTTCACTCTGTACTACCCATACAGCGCTTCCTTCCGAAAACAAGAGGATGACACAAAGAAGTGCCTATTTTTGGATTCTACATGCATGCCCTTTCCACTAAGAATAAGGATTCACGGACACAACTAAATGGCTCAAAGTGTATGTCTTATCGCGGTGTACTCGCTAATCTGTAGAAAGTGGATACCGTTGCTTTGTTCAAGAAGTTGATAGTGGCGACGAATAATGACGACTCAAAGGCTGTGATTGAATCGTGCAACACAAGTGAATCATGTGAATGAATCGTAAGACTGTAGTTCTTCAAACTCTCCCAGATGATGTGGATGCTCAGAAATGCAAGATCGTAGCATTTATGAACATGGGAAAGGTGGCTTTCGTGTATTGATTCGGTTATCGTGTAGTATGACGAGGCCATAAAGGTAATTGAGAAATCAACACACGACTTTTTCTTGGAACACGTGTATTGCTTGTACCTGAAGCAAAAGGTGGTTGGTGTGTGATAGGGGTTATTCGTAGTACGAGAGCGCGCTCGAAATGCTGAACAAGAAGGAAATGACTAGCACAGATTACAAATTGCTGAAGGCTCAGCTCCTCTATCGTCTGGAGCGATACGAGGAGAGTCTCGCTCTCTATCGTGAGCTCACCACGTCTGTACGCCTCGGGTGCTGCTCGTGAGATGTAGGACCAGTACGACTATCTCACAAACCTCTCCGCTTGCTACTTGATGAGTGATCACCTGCCCGACGGCACCTCGCTCCTGGAGAAATACAAAGTGGTCGCAGAAACCTTTCATCACGCCTAGAACAGCGAGAGCTACGAAGTGCTGTACAACTACGGCACCATCCTGATCTACTCGGGTCGGTTGGACGAGGCGCAGGAAGTGCTTCAGCGCGCGCTTCGCTTCGGTCGCAAGGAGCTGCGAGACGGCGAGGAGCTGGCGGTGGACGTGGAGGAGGACAGCGACGAGGAGCCCGAGCTGGATCCGATCCGCGTGCAGCTGGCGTACATCGCGGCGCTGACGGGGAAGGCGAAGGAGGCGGAGAGCCTGCTGCAGGCGGTGCTGTCGCACAGCGCCACGAGCAAGATCCTGAGCACCATCGCCACGAGCAACCTCGTCGCGCTGCACGGCTGCGGCGAGATGACCGAGGGACTGAAGAAGTGGGGGCTGTGGGGGTGCGATGAGACGTAGGCTGAAGTCGATTCCCGCGGATATATTCGAGAAGCTGACGAAGAGCCAGCAGGAGGCGATCCGCTTCAACCGCGCGGTGATTCTGATGATGATGAATCGAGTAGCGGCGCGGCGGGGACGTGAGGAGTAGAAGAAGGAGTACGAGGCGGTTCTCGCGGAGATCCACAACGCGGAGGAGGTGGCGGTGCTGAAGGGCTGCGAGCTGGTGGTGAAGAACAAGGAGGAGGAGGCGATTCAGTTCATCGAGTCGAACCTGACCGCTGCCTCTTCGCAGGAGCACTGCTTCCTTCTGCTCCAGCTGCTGCTGAACCACCGTGCGTGCCGTGCAGTGTTCTCATCGTGTAGAGGAGTACGAGAAGGCTCTCCAGGTCCTGTCCAACCTCCCGCTGCGCCTCATCCAGACGAAGGGCGTCCAGTCTCTCTTCTACGCCGTCTGCCGCAACCTCCAGAACCAGAAGATCGTGGAGAGGTGATCGTCGTGCGCTTCCCTCACGTGTAGTCTCATCCCCAAGATGGAGCAGAGCCCCACCTCCGACACGCTCCAAGCCACCGCCGAGTTCTTCTTCGAGATGCACCAGTACGACCTGGCGGCGGACCGTCTGCGCTCGCTGCTGACCTCCTCGCTCGACCCCGAGCAGCGCCTCACGGTGGTGGCGCAGTACGTCATCGCCACCTCGCACTTCTCGCTGGAGGAGGCGTCGCGGTTCGCGGAGGAGTTGCCCGAGGTGCCCGTGATCCAGGACATGGACATGAACGAGTTGGAGGACATGCTGAAGAGACGGGACTTCCTGAAGCGCGCCGGACCGACGGAGGCAGTCACGGAGGCGGCGGCAGCGCTCTCGCACCCCACGACGCCGCAGGCGGAGATGGAGGTGGAGGAGACGCACCCGACGGGCGTGTTGGAGAACGTGCGAAAGCTCGTAGGGGCGAGGGAGCGTGCTGAGGCGTAGGAGGCGGAGAAGAAGAAGAAGCTGAACATGAAGAAGCGTGCGCGCAAGACGGCGAAGTTCATTGCGAAGCTGAAGGCGGAGGGACGCTATCGCGAGCCGAACACGCTGGACGCCGAGCGGTGGCTGGCGAAGGAGGATCGCACCTCGATGAAGCGCCGCAACAAGAAGATGACGGTGAGCGCGACGGGCATTGGCGCGCAGGGCGAGCACGTTTCCCAGGCGGAGATGGATAAATACGATGCGAAGAAGCGAAAGGAGAACCCCGAGGTGGTGCATAAGGTGATTGTGGACAAGACGGGCATGCGTCGTAAGAAGGGTGGAAGAAAGGGAAAGAAGCATTAGTCAAGGGTTATTGGCGTGTTTCTTGAACAAAGAAGGAATGCAATTAGAACATACCGCTAAACATATCGCTACCCATGCTCATTCCACTGAAATCATTTGAAGGAGCGGGTTTGCTATCCATTCCACCAAACATGTCACCGCCCATGCTCATTCCACTGAAATCGTTAGAGGCAGCAGGCTTGTTGTCCATTCCACCAAACATGTCACCGCCCATACTCGTGCCTCCGAAATCAGCCGCAGGAGCGGGTTTGTTGTCCATACCGCCGAACATGTCTCCGCCCATACTCATGCCACCAAAGTCAGCCGCAGGAGCTGCGGGAGCGGGAGCAGGCTTGTTATCCATTCCTCCGAACATATCACCGCCCATGCTTACACCTCCGAAATCAGCCGCGGGAGCGGGAGCAGACTTCGTTTCCATGCCTCCAAACATGTCCCCACCCATAGTCATCCCACTGAAGTCAGCCGAAGAAGGAGCAGGTTTGTTGTCCATGCCACCAAACATATCACCGCCCATGCTCATTCCACCAAAATCGTTCGAAGCAGCAGGAGCGGGAGCAGCAGCAGGCTTGTTGTCCATCGCTCCAAACATATCACCTCCCATGCTCATGCCGCCGAAGTCAGCCGCGGGAGCAGACGCTGTGCTCATACCACCGAACATGTCGTCACCCGCAGGCTTGGCGGGCTTTGCAGGCAGCTCAGGGGCGGCCTTGGCTTCCATGCCTCCAAACATGTCTCCTCCCATGCTCATTCCACCGAAATCGGTAGAAGCAGCAGGAGCAGGGTTCGTCCCCATTCCACCGAACATATCACCGCCCATATTCATCCCGCTGAAATCGTTAGAGGCAGCAGGCTTGTTATCCATTCCACCGAACATATCTCCTCCCATACTCACGCCTCCAAAGTCAGCCGCAGGAGCGGACTTCGTCTCCATTCCACCAAACATATCCCCACCCATACTCATTCCACTGAAGTCGGTCGATGCAGGGGCCTTGCTGTCCATACCACCGAACATGTCGTCACCCGCAGGCTTAGCGGGCTTGGCAGGCAATTCAGGGGCAGCATGACTGTCCATACCTCCGAACAAATCACTACCCATGCTCATTCCACCGAAATCGCTAGAAGCAGGCTTGTTGTCCATACCGCCGAACATGTCGCCACCCATGCTCATGCCGCCGAAGTCACCAGACGCAGCGGGCTGACTGTCCATTCCACCGAACATGTCTCCGCTAGCAGGCTTGGCGGGCTTAGCGGGCTTCACAGGCTTGGCGGGCAGCTCCGGAGCAGCCTTGCTCTCCATGCCGCCGAACATATCGCCACTCATGAAGTCGGTGGCAGGCGCCGGCTGACTGTCCATGCCGCCGAACATGTCGTCGCCGCCCATCTCCATGCTGCTGAACAGATCGCCGGACGCGGCAGGCTTTGCGGGCTTCGGGGGCAGCTCCGGGAGTCCGGGCGCCGCTGGCTTCGGAGGCAGAGGAGGCATGTTCTTCGCTCTCTCCGCCTCTTCCGCCGCCTTCTTTGCCTGCTCCTCCGCCTTCTTCTTGAACTCCTCCTGACGCTCCTGGCGAATCGCCTGCAGCATCTGCTCGATGCCCGTCATCATCATCTCGAACTGCTCGCCGTTCAGCGAGGGCTCCGCGAGGAGGTAGGTCACCTTGGGCAGGATGTTCTTGCTCATCACGCCCATGCCCAGCTTCAGACCGATCGTCGTGTAGCACTGCGTCACCACCGCCATGATCTCCGCGTCGCGGTTGTCCGCCAGCAGCTAGCCGTGACGCCGAGAATCTTCACCTACCTGCTTGTAGGTGTTCAGGAGCATCGTCTGCGTCTCGTCCTTGTCGAACACGTCCAGCATGCCGCACAGCACGCGGATGCACTGCACGCGCGTCTCCGTGTCGCTGCCCTCCAAGATGATCTTCTGGATCCTACGCGTCATCGCCTCACCTCACGCCCACTTGGGCACCAGCACCTCCTTCACTCGCTTCTTGTCGCAGTTGTCCACGATCTCCTTCTACGCCTCACATCCCAGCCTAACCACAACGATTCCCTGCAGCACGGGCGTCTGGAGCGTGCGGATGCCGCACGAGATGCAGCGACCCAGCGCGGGCAGCAGGTACTTCGACTTGAAGGTGTTGTCGCCCTTCTCCAGCAGCAGGGACAGCTTCTCCACGAACAGCGCGTAGATGGTCGTCACCAGCTCGGGCGGGGACGACAGCGTGATCATCGGCACGAACGCCGGCACGAGCTTCGAGTTGAACGCCGTGTTGTCCACCTTCTCGCCGATGAACAGCAGGCAGGGGAGCAGGTAGGGGGCGAAGTCGGTGATGTGCGCCAGCTCCGTGAGCTTCGGCAGCACCATCGAGGTCAGCAGGTAGTCCGGGAACGGCTCCAGCGCGGGCAGCAGCGTCTTCAGCACCTCCATCTGGTGCTCCTCGTCCAGCTGGAGCAGGCCCTCGAGCTGTCGCATGGTCTGCACGGGACCGCGGCAGAAGTAGTCGCAGTTCTTCATCGCCTCCGCGGTGACGCGCTTGCCGGGGTTGACGCTGAGGAGGGAGGAGAGGTTGGGCTGGAGCAGCTGGGGAATGCGGTCCATCGCGATGGGCAGGATGTTCTGCACCTTGTACGCGTGGGTCAGCGGGTTGCCGTCCTCCACCACGACCAGCTTGCGCGTCGTGCCGTCGGGCTCCTGGCCCAGGCTGAACAGCTCCCAGATCAGACAGCCGAGCGACCACATGTCCGACGCCGTGGTGAAGTTGCCGGGCTGCGTGGACAGCTCGGGCGCCGCGTAGTTCATGTCGGGGATCGCAGCGTAGCGCGCGGGGAGCTAGGGCTGAGAGGGAAAGCGGGAACGTACCACCGTGCCGCAGTCGAGGAGGTAGCGCGTGCTGCCCATCTCCGGAGAGAGCGAAAAGCCGAAGCCGGCGAGCTTCCAAGAGCCGTCGGGCGTGATCCAGATGTTCTCGGGCGACAGGTCGAGATGGACCATCTTGGCCGTGTCGTGGAGGAAGACGAGTCCTTCGCAGATGTGCATCTACTCGTGACCCTCGGTCGGAAGGATTACGAGTCCACAGGTGACTTCAAACGCCGAGAGCGTCTTCTCCTTGACCTCCTTGGGGATGCAATCCGTGGGGAGATTATTGAACATGTTGCACATGTTCCCCAGAGAGCAAGTAACACGCTCGGTGACGAAGACGATTTCCTTCGGATTCTCCGGCATCACTTCGATCACTTTCAGCGTGTAGGGGTGGCGCAGCCTAAGCGGTTACCAAAAACAGACGAGAGCGAACATTGTCATCTTTTTCACGTCCTGTTTCAACAGATACATAAAGTCGTCCTTGAAGGGCTTATCTTCTGGCGCAAAGAAACTCTCCTTGAACATAAACACGGAAACCTCTTCGTGGGTCGCTTTTCGAACAGCGTTGTGCACCTGCACATCACAAATCGGAAGTCTTCAACGTACTCTCCAGCAATAATGAGGACCACCCGTTGCCACGGGCTTCTCCTCGACAACATAGGATTTATCCACCTCGCTACCGAGGGCTATCTTCATCATACGTTTCAGCATCCTATATCCTTTTCCGTTCACGAATACTTGAGGCAGGGGAACAACCAAATTCGGCACATCTTTTGCAATCGTGGAAAAGGCCCCATTTTCGGTTCGTTTTCTCATGTCTCCGTTCTTCGCAACAAAGAGTTCAATCAATTCTACTTCTCTTCCTTTTGCAACAACTCATATTCGCACACCATCTTTTCGATCTTCCGCTGCTGAGTGCAGAGGGAAGCCACGTGGTCCAGACCTACACATGAAATCGATCACACGCACACACTTTTCCGAAGCGTCTTTTGTGCTTTCCTTTGACTGGACGTAGGGAAGGGATTGAGAATGAACAGAGGGTCCTTTCTCATTTTCGTGATGCTGTCCCCGAATGCGACGTCCTCCTCCTCCCCCGGCTCAATCCACTCCTCTCCCTTCTCCTCTTCTCCCTTTCTCTTGCGCAATTCTTCTTCTTTCCCCGCGTTCTGCTTTTCAATCGAAGTTTGGGCAGAAGACGCTTTGTGTGATGGAGCCTTCATCGTGTAGGCGTTGTTTGAACAATCTCTACGGCTTTATCACGATTCAAGAAAACCAACACGACAACCGACGGCTCAAATACGGCTTCTCTTGAGAAACGACTCATACACTCACCCCTCCCCTTCAAATCGGATGTGGTTAGATCAAACAGTCCCTACTGCATCACATAAGATAGAGAGAAGAACGTCGTGATAGACTTCCATGAAGACTCTCTTGTTCTCTTCGTAGTCCTTGCATTCCTTCAGAATGGCAATCAACAAGGCATCCAATTGGTCGGATATGCTTTGCCCTTCTCTTCGTTCTTTCATTTTGTTTCCCAACAGAACAACGCACAGTATTGTTACACTAAATGAACTTAGCCGTACAGCTCGAAGCCCGAAGAACTGTCATTGTCCGATTCTTCGTGAGTTGACGAATCTGTAGGTTCCTGCTTCCGAGGTTGTTTAGAGGGGGTTGTTGAGGCTTCATGCTTTCTCTTCTTCCCATTCGTTTCCATCTTGCTCTTCTTCCCATCCATCCCCATCTCACTCCTCTTGCTACTCGTCTCAAGCTCACACAGAATGCTCCTCTTTTCCTCCTTCGGATCGGTCTTGATCACCGTGGTCGCCACGTGCTCTCGGAACCGTTTCAGACTACTCCTCACTCCCTCTCCACTCTCTCACTTCATGAGACGACTCTCGTTAGCCTCGTCGCTCACCAATCGGTACACATGAACGGTCTGCGTCTGGCCGATTCGGTGGCAACGATCGATGGCTTGCAGGTCGACGAACGGGTTGAAGTTGTGATCCGTAATGACTACCATGTGTGCAGTGGTCAGAGTGTACCCATGCCCTGAGATCCCTGTGGTTGCCAGAAGCAGCACGATACTCGGGTTCTGCTGAAACGCTTCCACGGCACGCATTCGCTGCTCGCTCGTCATCGCACTCCGCAGCATCACATACTGCAAACCCTCATACCGACCCAGCAACTGAGACTCGATTAGCTCCAGCATCTGCGGCTTCTGCGAGAACACGACCACCTTTTCCGCCTCCTGCGACGCCAACTCGTTCGCGAAGTCGCCAATTCTCAAAGCCTTCTCCAAGAGGAGTTTCAGCGCGACCAGCTTACACGAGCAGCCATACGAATCGAGCTGTGAGCGTACAGTGAGCGACAGTCTATTGTTCATCATGGACATGTGGGAGTCACGGCAGTTCCTGGATGACGGAACACAGCGAGGGGTGCGTGTCGATGGCGAGGATCTGCTGCAGTCGCTGCTGCTCCTCCTCCAGCACTTCGCAGTGCTTCAAGTAGCTCGCCAGTCTACTCATGATGCCGTACAGGACATACCAACACAGCGCGCTGGCAGTCGGACAGAGGACACACGATGTCGTCGATCATCTTCTCGGGAATCGCCAGCTTCACCTCCTCCTTAGTTCGCCGCAGCAGAAACGGAGCGATCGCCTGGTTCAGCTCCTCGATCCGTTCGTTGGCTGCACGTGAGTCGCCAGCCCCACACCCACCTCTCATCTGGACCTCGCGACTCTTCGAGCCGAACGACGCGCTGATGGGTCTCACGTAGTACTCGAAGAAGTGGTCATAGTCGGGAAAGTAGTCGGGCACGATGAAGCCGAATATGCCGAAGACGTCGTCCAGGTAGTTCTGGACGGGCGTGCCCGACAGCACGACGCGGTGGTTCGCTCGGACCGCGCACACCGCCTGGTGAAGAAGCGAGGTGTGGTTGCGGATGAAGTGGCCCTCGTCCAGAACGCAGGTGTGGAAGTGGAGGGAAAGGAAGGGGGAGTGGTTCGAGAAGGCGCTGCGAATGGAAGGGTAGCTGATGAGAACGACGCAGTGCCTGCCCGCCTGCTTCGCCTCCTCCACCGCCTGGAGCACCTTCTTCACGTCGTCGCTGGAGGCGGAAGGACATCTGGGAGTGATCGCTGAACGACGCTCCTACACCACGCAACATATCTGGTCCTCGCTGAGGAAGCGACGGATCTCGTGCTCCCAGTTCAGCAGCAAGGACTTGGGCACGACGACGCAGCTCGGCAGGTCCCTACTCCTCAGCTCCTCTCTTCGTCCCCACGTCTCACAGCAGGCGAGCGCAGTGACGATTTGGCAGGTCTTGCCCAGACCCATTTCATCGCCGAGAATCCCCCCAGAAGCGATGCCCGTCAGACAGTTCTGGAGCAGCCACACAACCCCGTCCATCTGGTATCTACGCAATCACGGGGAGACACAGGCCCCACGGTCGCAGCGGAAGAAGAGGCGCGAACGGCAACTTGTAGTCGTCGTACTCTACGCGTCAGACGACAACACGACAGCCACGATGTCGCAGCGCCATGTACTTGGCTTTCTCCGCGTCCTCATCTGGAGTGCGCCGATCCTCGATGTCGACGAAGGGGAAGAGAACCGAGTACAGGTGGAGCGCCGTGGCGTGGAGCTGGAGCGAGTGGTTGTACTTGGCGCAGGATGAGAAGAGGAGGTTGAGGAGGAGGTATTGGTGGTGGAGGAGGTACTCTGCCTGGTTCCTCACCAGCAGGAGCAGCAACTGCATGCCGTGATACGTGACGAGCTCCGACGCGTCCTGGATCAGGCGCGTCGTGGCGTCGCACACCGCGGAGACACACTCGCCGCTCCAGCCGGTCACGCACTCGTGGTACAAGCGAAACACCTCCTCCAGATCCACGCGTTCTGTCCGCGTCACGAGACGCTCTCCAATGCTCTCAATGAATTCTTGCAACTCCACCTCCCTCGCTCCCTCCTCGATCGCTCTCAGCAGCACCAGACTCTTCTCCGCGTCCTCCATCGTCCCGGACAGTCCGCGCGCGATCAGCGTCTTCAACAGATCGTAGCATTCGCTGCAAGCGTCGCCGTCGAGTCGCTGGAGGAGAAGAGCCACCGTGCGACTGCACACGTCCTTCGGTGTGGCGCCGCACACGTTCGTGATCACCTTCTTCGCGATCACGGTGGTGGGGAGAGGGAGCGAAACGCACATCACGGAGAGAAGAAAGGAGGAGGCGGGGAAGGCGAGAAGCACGATGTGATGAAACTCCGTCAGTATGGACTTGAGCGTCTGCTTGTCCTCCGTGCGCCGGAACGCGATCAGACGGTTCAGGTACTGGTTCAGTCGCTCGGAGTCCTTCCCGTTCTGCTTCAGAGCGTCACGCGTGGCGATGAAACTCCCGAGAGTCTTCTTCAGGTAGATCAAGTCGATCAACTCTACGCGTGAGAGAGTTTTGCTTGGCTCACCGTCTTCCTTGGAGTGGAGTTTCATTTCGTTATCGATGCAATCCGTGAGTTCGCTCAGCGGCGCCACATCGAGTTTGGGCTCGATGGCTTGAAGAAGAGCAGGGTAGCTGTGAAGCTTCTTCAGCAGCGCGCCGCGCGACCACTCCAACTCCGCACTCGGTTGAGGCTTCTCTTGTTCCAGAGTGGGTGGCGGAGGAGACAAAGAGGAGGAGGATGAAAGAGAAGGCAGCGACACGACAGCGTGATAATGAATCCGCAGCAGCGACTCGAGCAGGGAGGAGGAGTGGAGCAGACAAAACAACAACCCCTTCTGCACGCTCTGCACCGTCCAGACAGGCTTCCATTGGAGTTGCCACAACACGTCCATTGCCGTGATCATCACGACGAGAAGCTCCGAGTCGAGACGGTCGGACTGGCGGTAGAAGCACCACTTGCAGGGCGTCGCAGAGCGAAACGCCTCCACTTCCGTGTACGAGAGTCGCGGCAGCAGTGATGGGAGAGACTGGAGAACCGACTCCTGCGTGACGTCCAGACCACCCGTCGCGCTCATGTGCTGAAGGACAGCCACTCCCGCCTCGATGGCTCGCGCGCGAAGAGAGTCCGTCTCAGTGAGAATGGAGTGGAGGAGAAGACGAAGCCCGAGCGCGTCGCAAGAGCAGTGCGTGAGGAGAGAATAGACCTCGCTGCGCACTGCCTCCGTGCTGTGATGGGCGTAGAAGCAGAGGAGGTGGCTGAGCGAGGCGCAGTGCGAGGCGGAGCCGAACACGACGGAATCCAAATCTACTCCTCATTCCCTCTCCAGACGCCCACACGACGCGATCTCCTGGTAGGAGGCTGTGAGAGCGCTCGGACGCTCGCTCATGGCGATGCCAACGAGCCGCAGATAGTCGGGCAGCGCGCAGCACCACTCGCTCAGGAAGTTGTGCGTGGCGAGAAGATGTTCCACTCGCGTCACGAGAGTCTCCAGGTACTGGGAGCAGAGCGGCGCGTTCTGCCTCCACCAGACGCAATAGGTCTGGAGCAGGAGGTGGTGGATGGCGTAGTCGTCGAACTGGAGCCACTCGCACAGCAGCACGAGGTCCTTCTCCTCAAAGGACTCCTTGATGGCGAGCAGCAGCGCCATGTCGTAGTACCAAATCCACTCCTCCTTCCTCTTCCAGTTGTGCGTCGCCTGGAGTCTGTCGGTTGTCTTCACCACGGCCTGCTGCAGCGCTCTCTCTCCCCGGATGAGGAGCGAGATGCAGCGAACCACCTGGGAGCGCACGGGCACTTGGAGCGTGTCGACGGAGGCGTCCATGAAGCAGTCGCTGAAGAGGAGAATGACCATGAGGAAGAGCACCACCTCCTTCATGGACGGCTCGAGGCAGCAGGACTGCACGAAGCCGCACACAGCGCAGCACGCTCCCTGGCGCGTCGTCCAGTCGTTGCTCAGACACCTACGGTTGAGTCGGAGTCCCGCGCGTACAAGTGAAGGCAGTCGGTGAAGAGGCGAGCGAGAGGGCTTTCGTCAGGTGTGAGATGGGAGCGAACAAAATCGGCAACCCACATGGAATCGTTCGGAAGGGACTGGGATGAAGAGACATCGGCTCTGTTCACGTCCTCCTTATCGATGAGAATACTCTTCTCTATGCGTAAAGGCAAATACCGATCGAATGACGTTGCGGCAGGAAGGAATCGGCCGTTGACATCAAATTCACCACGTCGCTGTTCGAGTCATCTCCTATCTCTTCCCTGATAATGGACTGCATCTGTTTCTGGATGGAAGAGGGCGTTTGCTTGTCGTCGATGGCATCCACGCAGCAGTTGCTCGTGAGCCACTTCTGCCTGTCTCGAATTGCTTTTGCCGATAGCGATCCCCATGGGATTGGCTCCGCGTTGGTGTTGGTCTTCAACTCGCAAGTTGCAATTCCGTTTGACAGCAGCAATTCAACGATGACTCCTGCGGCTATTCTCTCCTCAGAATACGTAGAAACGATCCATTTCCGGATCTGCTCATGAAAGCAACGATAAAACGAGTACAATCTCGACACAGGAAGGAACGAGCTCAGAGTGTTCCTTCAGAAGTCGAACTAGCTCCCTCTTTGCCGAATCAACGACGGGAGGAGACTTATCTACGCTCGGAAGGGAGCCAAAAAGCAAACGTAGAAGCAGCGAAGTCAATCTCTGGAGTCGCTGCATGTGGAGGTGAGTAAAAGAATAAACAACCCATAATCGATACAAACAAATCCAACCAGACAAATCCC
>ERZ1106923.148-NODE-148-length-31335-cov-16.772347_pt1 | contig 31335 bp, 44 predicted proteins | sample MGYA00403657_ERZ1106923 | MGnify/ENA primary metagenome ERZ1106923 (study PRJEB35170, sample SAMEA104062425) | human gut metagenome | biome: human gut; feature: human-associated habitat; material: faeces | place: Denmark | collected 2012-06-19 ...
AGTTCAGAGCTACGTTCCTCGCTAACAAGCCTTGCACGTTCCGTGGATAAGCTGGTTGTGTGTGGAATAGGCATTGTGTTGTGTTTCCTATCAAACAGCACTAGTCTAGGGGATCCTCTTCCATCTGCCGATTCATGTCCAGCAACTCCTGCATGCTCTTGGGCTCCCACGCACCCTCCTTCGTCTTGGGTCGCACGTACGCAACGTTGTCCAGAATGTAGAGCTCCACGCAACCGAAAGCGTACAAGGCCTTTCCATCCGACGTCCGGTTCTCCAGCTGCTTCATTTCGATGTTATTCTTCTCTCCCCACATGGCCAGCGCATCCCTCAACTCCATCGCCGCATTCTCTCTCGTCTCCTGTCGCAATCGCTAATCGTCACAATTCCGTCCAACCCTCACCTCGCGTATCATCTCCTCCTTCTCCTCGATTCTCCGATTCTGGATCACGCTAATATAGCTCGTGCGCTTCTCGTAGCACCTCGGATCCACCACTCGCTTCTCGTCCAACACCTCATTCACAACATCCCAACACCGGTTGAACTGCCGCACCGTGTACTCGTTCTCCAGCAGCGCCTGCGGGATGAGCGACCGCCACCCCTCGATCCAGTTGACGATCTCGGTGAGGTCGGTGTTCTCCTGGTGCATCCACGAATACAGCACGAACAACCACTTGTTGAAGAACTCGCCCTCCAACAGCGCAGACATGATGTTCGCGTCGATGCACTCCGACCACAGCATCGTCTCCATGAACACCTCAATGCCCTCCTGGTTCGACGGGTTGATCTCCAGCGCACGCAGCGCCTTCGCCAGCTGCGGGAGCACCGCGTTCTCCAGCATGAACAGAGAGCGGCGCGCGCCCTGCGACTCCGTGTTGAAGAGGGGTTTGATTGACGCGATGAACTCGCGCGCGAGCGGGAGCGAGGGGAGGGAGTTCACGTAGCTCGTGACGCGGGTGGTGAAGAGAGGGAAGCTATGCGTGACTTGGAGGGAAAAGTCGTGCATCTCGGAGTCGAAGCCGGGCAGCAGCGTCTGGAAACGCAGAACGGCGCGGAAGAACGACTCGTGGTTCACCGACGCGTCCAGCGTCCATTCATTTAACTAGGCATTACTGGAATTCCAAAAACGGACCGAATTCCGGATTCTGTGAAGGACGGGTTTGGTGATCTTCTCGATCACCACGTTGTTGTCCCAGACCAACCGACTCGTCGCCAAAAGGTCCTTGAAGTTGGCGAAGTGCGTTTCATCGAAGATATTGAAACGCTCGTTCAGTGAGCGGGAAATGACGGGGAGTAACGTCGCAGTGAAGGAGTGGACGACGACGAAGCGGTTTTCGTCGTTGTGCTTCTTGGAGGGACTCTCCAGCCAGTCGTAGGAGAATAACCGCGATTCTTCGTCTTCGTCTTCTTCGAGGAGAATCACGTCCTGCACGTGGGCCATGAGGTCCGAGAAGGCCTGCGCGTTCTAGTGATCACATGGAAACAATAGTACAACTTGGAGAGGATCCCAATTGGAGAATTGCTGGAGCAATGCCGGTTTCATGAGAGAAGGAATGAGCTGGAATAGCTTGTATCGGTAGTACTCGACAGGGTAGTCGATCTGGAGCGATTCCAGCAGAACGAGGACATCGATGGGATCCTTCGGCTCCGTTCGTGACTGGGTGATGAACTGTTGGATTTGCTGAAGGAGAGTCTCCAGGTTGTGAATTTCTTCCGAATTGGTCTCCATTTGGGATTTCAGCTTGGAGGCATAATCCTATCCTTAACGCTCCCCGTCGATTCCTCACCTGCTTTTCTGACTTGATTTGGTCGCGTCGGCGGTTCTTGCTTCCGAATTGCAGAATGTGCCCTTCCTCCAGAGATGTGAGCGATTCCAGGTTGTACACAATCTACCAATGAGGAGGGGGAGGAACAAGCACTTCAAACCCAACGGCATCGCGATTCACTTTCGACACATCCTCCATCCCCAACACACGGCTCTGCGCCTGCCGACCCGTGTGGTCCGTAAACACGATCGGTTTCGCTTCTTCCGCTTCTTCGCCGCGGTTCTGCTCCTGGAGAAGCTGCTCCAGTGTCTTGAAGCTAGGAATAACCACATGCATCATTCCATACACTCTCTTCTCCTTCCTTCTTGGTTTCTCTTCATCCACATCCGAATCGGACGCAGAAACAGCTCCATTGTCTTCCTCCGAATCGCTGCTACTGTTTTCCTCGTCCGAGTCCTTCCACCAGTCCTTCTGCTTCTTTGTAGTCTCCTCCTCCGTCTTGATTCCCGCATTCTGCAACGGTCACCACTCCCACTCCACCTCTCACTTTGTTGTACTGTTTTGCGATTTCTTTGTTCGCCTTCAACATGGTAGCCTCCTTGAAGCCATCCGCTCCCAAACCGAGACCCTCTGGTCGTTTCTACTCGTAAACGACCCAGATGGACAACCCACCTTTGTAGCAATGGGCTGCGCAATACCCTGACCATCCTTTCCAAGTCTCCCCTCAAATCCGAATTTGCGCATGAGTTTCTCTCCAAAACCCGTAGTGTGCTATCTGTGAGTCCGTATGAGCCCGAAACCCCACCTTCTGCCATGCTCCGATATTCGAAGGCAGCGCGCTCTCCCTCTTCTTCTCGCCCTGCTCCTTCTTCTCGAATAACGGCATTTCGCTCATTCTGGAGAGAATAATGGGATGACTGTGAACCACCCTTCCTTATCAAGAACCACTGAACCGATTTCGTATTCAATTCCGTATTGCATGAACCGCTTCGGAGACAATGAATTTCTTTGGACAATCTTCAGACAGTGAGTTGAACTGCGCGTTCGTCGCATTGAAGAATCCCCAAATGTTGCTTTTGATGTACTCGATGAGGGTGTAGGGTTGGGGATATCAAGTATTCCAAGAGCGATAAGAAATGGAACGACGGCGTTGGCGCTCTTAAGAACAACATTCTGTTCATCTACAAGGACATGGAAGTCATTTCTGCGTTTTGCGATTGAGTAATAGGCAACATCTCCAATTGAAACGTTTTGTACGGATGACGCAAAGATTAACGTGGTCTTACGTGAATTGGGTTATGGGGTAGAGATTGGACTCGGCCCCGCAGTTCAAGTTTGAGCTCATCACGTCTACAGATCGCCATTTCTTCTTTGCCACTGCGCGGTGTGGGATTGTCAAATCGCGTGATGAATAGAGAGGACGAGCGCACTCGTTGGATTCGCTTCATCGAGGAGAGCTCCTACTCGTATCTGAAGCAGACCATTGAGGACATGGAGAAGGGTTTGCGCTCGATGGCTATTGAAGTAGGGTAGCACTGAATGCCTTCACGATTCAGATGAACACAACTGCGGAGAAGAACCAGCAAAAGCAGGAGAAGCAGCGCGAACTGCAGGAGAGAGATCGTCAATTGGCGGTGATGCGTGTGGCTCGCGTTGTGAAAGTGATCGACAAATCGTAACTGTGAATTCTCTCCATAACAAACAGCATGAAGAGCGTCGCCTTCATCCTGTGGCAGCGTTTGGCGAACGAGGCGGGAAGAGTCAGAATGACCCAAATCGTGGAGGAGCGCAACTCGCTTCTGGAGAAGAAGGAGGAGGAGTTGGAAGCCACAAAGGCTGAGAGCCAGAAGCGAGAGGAGGAGTGGAAGCAGGAGAAGGCGAACGAGGCGAAGAAGAACCTGCAGCAACGCGCCGTTCTCCGTCTGGGCGAGGTGATGGAGGAGGAGAACCTGCGCAAGAAGGCGTATGGTTTCAACCGATGGAACTGGACGACTGTGAAGGGCAAGGAGGCGAGGCGTGTGACGGAGGAGAAGGAGAGAGAGAAGACGCAGGTGGTGGAGGCGATGAAGGCGGAGGCGCTGAAGGAGAAGGAGGAGCACGAGCAGGCGATCGTCGCGTTGAAGAGTCGTCAGGAGGAGCGTAGTGTGTGTGATGGGTGTGTGAGGTGTAGTGATGAGAAGGAAGAGTGTGCTGGGCACACAGAGTGTGATGCTGCGTCTGCGCCTTCTGAAGATGGTTGTGGTGGTGGCGGAGTGGAAGGAGCGAGCCAGAGTGCTGAAGGAGAAGAGAGAGAAGGCCGAGGCCCTGGCGCAGCAACTGTCTGAACAGGAGAGCGTGCGCGAAGCGCTTCGAGCGGATCTGACTGGACAGTTGAACGCGAAGGAAGAGGCATTGAGCCGAATGACGGAGGAGAAGGAGGGCGTGGAGAAGGAGCTGGCGGAGGCGAAGCGCGTGATCGACGAGGCGAACGAGGCGAAGCGACAGCTCCAGGACGAGTTGATGGCGACGAAGAAGGAGTTGGAGCACACGAAGGAGGAGGAGGCGAAGACGGATCAGGCGCTGCAGGAGGCGAAGCGGCTGATTCAGGAGCACGAAGCGAAGATCCAGGAGCTGTCGAAGACGATCGAGGATCTGAAGACAGAACTGGAGGCGAGCAAGAAGGCGGAGGAGACGCGCCGAGAGGAGCTGACTTCTTCGGAAGAGAAGCTGAAGAGCACTCAGTCCACGCTGAGCGCCACGCAGGAGGAGCTGGAGAAGTGCAAGTCCGACCTGAGCGAGCGAGAGCGCGAGTTAAAGACGAAGGTGGAGGCGTTGGCGTCGACGACGTCCTCGTTCGACGCGTACAAGGCCAAGTCGGAGGGCGAGATTTCGGGCTTGGAGCAGCGCGTGAAGGCGGTGACGGAGCAGCAGGAGAAGACGATGGCGGAGTTCACGCAGACGAAGGAGGCGTATGAAGCGTACCAGGCAGCGAACCGCAAGGAGATCGAGGAGAAGAACGAGCAAATCGCGAAGCTGCAGAAGGAGGTGCAGAGCGTGCAGACGTCGCTGGACCAGTTGACGGAGGCGTCGGCAGCACAGTTGGACGAGCTGTCGAAGACGATTTCGGGGCTGGAGGAGAAGGTGAGCGAGATGAAGAAGGCGTTGGAGGAGAGCGAGAAGACGATTGCTGGTCACGTGGCGACGATTGAGAGTCTTCACGCGGACATGGAGGCGTTGAAGGAGAGGAGTGCGAGCGAGATTCAGGCGCTGAAGGAGAAGAATGAGAAGGAAGTGGCGGCGTTGAAGGAGAAGAATGAGAAGGAAGTGGCGGCGTTGAAGGAGAAGAATGAGAAGGAAGTGGCGGCGTTGAAGGAGAAGAGCGCGAGCGAAATCACGTCTCTGAAGGAGAAGAGTGCGAGCGAGATTGAGGCGTTGACGAAGAGCAAGAGCGAGGTGGAGAAGGAAGTGGCGACGTTGAAGGAGCAGTTGAAGGCGAAGAGCGAGTCGCTGGACGCGGTGAAGAAGGAGCTGGAGGAGACGAAGAAGAGCATGGAGGCGAAGAAGGAGGCGTACGAGAAGAACGTGAGCGAGTTGAATGCGAAGCTGAAGGAGACGGAGAAGTCGGTGAAGGAGTGGAAGGAGCGTGCGAAGAAGACGAAGGAGGAGCTGGAGGAGACGAAGAAGCAACTGAGCGCGAGCGTGGAGGAGGGCGAGGCGATGAAGGCGAAGAATGACGAGTTGAAGGCGAAGAACGACAACTTGAACAGCGAGTTGAAGGAGACGAAGAAGGCGACGACGCAGCAGATCAACGATCTGACGGAAGAGGTGTCGCGTCTCACCGTGGTGGCGGAGGAGAAGAAGAAGGTGGAGGCGAGTCTGGGCGCGTTGGAGGAGGAGCACAAGAAGACCGTGGAGGCGATGGAGAGTCTGAAGGAGGAGAAGGAGAAGGAGGAGAAGGAGGCCAGCGACCGCGAGGCAGACCTGCGCAAGGAAAAGGAGGATCTCCAGGCGTCGGTGAACGAGTTGAACACGACGCAGTCGTTGTTGATGGAGCAGGTGTCGTCGCTGAACCACGTGTGCGAGGACGTGAGAAAGGACCTGAAGAAGCGCGTGGAGGAGATCGAGGAGCTGCAGGAGGCGGCGGAGGCAGCGAAGACGCAGCACGAGCTGGAGATGAATAAGCAGGAGCACACGATCAAGGAGAAGGAGCGAGCGATCGAGGAGTTGAAGAAGGAGAAGAAGGAGGTCAAGAAGGCGTTGGAGGAGAAGGAGAGCGCGCTGCAGGAGAAGGAGCACCAGATCGTGGTGGAGGAGGAGAAGACGCGCGTGTTGCAGGAGGAGCTGACGACGACACAGAGCAGCCTTCAGTCCCTGCAGGAGGAGGAGAAGAAGAAGAGCGAGGAGGCGAAGAGCCAGGCGAACTCGCTGAAGAGCGCGCTGGAGGACACGAAGAACCAGCTGGCGACGACGTCGCAGCAGCTGGCGGTGAAGGAGAAGGAGCTGGAGCAGCACGTGGCGTCGGAGGAGTTCTACAAGAAGGAGTGCGACAACTACAAGGCGAAGTTCGCGTCGTACATGGACTCCTCGCCCGACGACATCATCAACAACATCAAGGCGGAGGTGGTGTCGCTGCAGAAGCAGCTGGAGGAGGAGCGCGGCGTGAACGAGGGATTGCGGAAGGTGGAGAGCGAGCTGAGCGCGTCGGCGCTGCGCGAGCAGGCGTTGCAGAAGGAGCTGGAGGAGCTGAAGGGCGAGCACGAGAAGGAGAACGCGAACGCGATGCGCACGATCGCAGAGCTGAACAACTCGATCGAGGAGAGCAAGAAGGAGAAGGGCGAGCTGACGCGGATTCGCGACGAGCTGTCCTCGCGCGTGAAGGCGCTGGAGCACACGGAGAGCGCGTTGGGCGAGTCGCAGACGAAGCTGACGCAGCTGTCCGAGGCGATGGAACAGCTGAAGGAGCAGTCCACCGCCTCCGAAGAGGCGCTGAAGAAGGAGAAGCAGGAGCTGACGCACCAGCTGGAGTCGACGTGCAACGAGCTGCAGGCGTCGCAGAAGAAGCTGGAGAAGAGCCAGGCGCTGGCGAGCGATCTGGACGCGACGGTGAGCGAGCTGAAGAGCGAGGTGAGCGCGCGCAAGAGCAACGAGGAGGCGCTGACGAAGCGCGTGGAGAGCCTGGAGCAGTCGCTGAGCGGCGACAACGCGAAGGCGCAGAAGCAGATCGAGGCGCTGACGCAGACGGTGGCGGAGCAGAAGGAGGCGGCGAAGAAGATGAAGAAGGAGAACGAGGAGCTGGGCAAGCAGGCGTCGAAGCTGGGCGAGGTGGAGACGTTGTTGGAGGCGAGCAAGAAGAAGGAGGCGGAGCTGGCGAGTTCGCTGAAGAAGGAGAAGGAGGAGTGGTCGGAGAAGCTGGAGAGCAAGGAGAGTGAGTTGGGCGAACTGTCCGAGAAGGTGAGCGCGATGGAGAAGACAGTGAGCACGATGGAGAAGGTGGCGAGCGAGAAGGAGAAGAGCATCAGCGAACTGAAGGCGAAGGAGTCGAGCCTTCGCGACGAGCTGGAATCGCTGCGGAACACGCTGGACGGCGACAACTCGAAGGCGCAGGCGGTGATGAAGGAGAAGCAGGAGGAGATCGAGGCGCTGAAGGCGAAGAAGAGCGAGATGGAGGCGGCGTTGGAGAAGGTGACGAGTGCGAACCAGGAGCTGGAGAAGAAGATTGGCGAGTTGACGGAGCGCGTGTCGTCGTCTTCGTCGTCGGAGAGTGCGCTGCACGAGGAGTTGGAGAGAGTGAAGAAGGCGATGGAGGAGGGTTTGAAGAAGAAGGAGAAGGAAGTGAGTGCGAAGAACGAGGAGGTGGAGAAGATAAACGCGGAGTTGAAGAAGAAGGAGGAAGAGGTGGAGGCAAAGAACGAGGCGGTGAAGAGTATGAACGAGGAGGCGCAGAAGATGAAGGAGGCGGTGAAGAGAATGACTGAGGAGGCGCAGAAGAAGGAAGAGGCAGTGAAGAGAATGACTGAGGAGGCGCAGAAGAAGGAAGAGGCAGTGAAGAAGATGGAGGAGCGCATCAAGAGCGTCGAGTCAGCCCTGCAGGCGAAGAACGCCCTCATCCAGGAGAAGGAGAGCGTGATTGCCCGTCTCCAGGAGGACAAGCAGTCGCTCAGCGCGTCGTCGTCGGACGTCACGTCGAAGATGGCCTCGTTCGAGCAGCAGCTCCAGCAGCAGCGCGAAGCGAGCGAGGCGAAGGAGAAGCAGTGGCAGGCGCAACTTGAGGCGGAGAAGAAGCAGTTGCAGGCGCAGCTCGAGGCGAAGGAGAAGCAGTGGCAGGCACAACTCGAAGCGAAGAACGCGGAGTTGAACCAGCTGCGTGCGACGCAAGCGAGCGAGGAGAAGGGTCAGCAGGAGGCGTTGGCGAGCCAGATTTCGTCGTTACAGGCGTTGCTGAACGAGGCGAACAAGAAGGTGGCGGAGCGTGAGGCGGAGACGGAGCGCGAGAAGGCGAAGACGCAGGAGCTGCAGGAGAGCGTCGCGGCGCTGGAAAAGGAGAAGAAGAGCGTGTCGATCGAGAAGTCCTCACTCGAGCAGGACATGAAGAACAAGAACGGCGAGATCGAGGCGATCTCGAAGAAGATGGAGGAGCAGAAGGCGCTGATGGAGAAGGCGCTGCGCGAGAACGACGACCTGAAGACGACGCGCAAGAACTACGAGGCGCAGGTGAACCAGATGACGGAGGAATTCGTGCGGATGAATGAGATGATCACGAAGCTGGAGGACGAACTGGCTGAGGCGAAGAGGAACGTGGGCGTGCCGAAGGAGGAGGCGGCGCCTGCGAAGGAAGAGAAGAAGAAGATGAACGTGGCGGGTTCGCTGATGTCGGGCTTCAACAAACTGAAGAAGATGACGACGAAGGAGAAGGAGCCCGAGGGCGAGGACATGTTCGGTGGCATGACGGCCACGCCCACGGCGAACGACGACCTGTTCGGTGGTATGACGAGTACTCCCGCGGGAGACGACTTGTTCAGCGGAATGAACAGCGCGCCGGCGATGGAGGAGCCTGTGGCGACAGAGCCGGCTGTGCCCGCTGCACCCGCTGAGGAGGACTTCCTGAACCTGAACGAGGTGACGACGAGCAACGAGGAGAAGAAGTCGCGGTGGACCATGCCGTTCGGCAAGAAAACCGCGGGAAAGGAGGAGAAGAAGAAGGGCGGATTTGGACTGGGGTCGCTGATGAAGAACGCGCTTGGCGGAAAGAATACCGGAACGTTCCCTGCGACGGAGGTGGGAGAGAAGGAGGAGCGTGACGTGTAGGAGATTGATTTCAGCGAGGGTATGAATTGCGACGCGATGAACTTGCTCTTCGATAACTGGAAGTTCGCCGACAACTACAAGGCGAAGGTCCGAAGCTGGATTGCTGACGTGGTGAATGGCAATCCGATCACCGAGTTCCACAACAAGGGCTTCAACCTGAGTAACGTGAACGGATTCGTCGCGGGCGGTTTCAGAAACTGCGTCGTTCCTCTCATGCGTCTGCGTCCCGACGTGAATGTGGTTTACCAGGAGAACGAGGTGAAGCCGGATGTGTACAGCATCCACCTGCAGGTGTTTTGATTCTAGACGTTGCTTTGTTTGATGAACGAATGTGGGAAGAGACAAAATGCCCCCAAATATTCAAATCGGAGAGGCATTGTTGGTGCTTCTTTGCCAAAACCGGGTCCTTCCTGTCCCAAACACCCAATTCCTTTTATCGGAATATCTCCACAAAGAAACCATCCCTATGCAGTTTAGCAACGAGTACGTCGGCGCAAGTGGAGGTGAAATCTACGGGAGGAGCGAGAATGCGCAGCAGCAGGTCATCACCGAAATGGGAGACAGCTTCTACGAGTTTCTAAACACATTCAGTATCCAGGGCAACTTCGTGTACAGGTGGAGCTGCACTCGCTGCGCGTCATTCCTAGAGATCAAATCGCCAAACGCATCGCAAACGGGGACAAGACGCTCGAGGTGAATTTAGACGACTACCAGGCGTTCGATCCCATGCACCAGGACATGTTCCAGCAAATGCCTGGCGTTTACCTCTCGATCGTGCGTGTTTCGTCTGCTCGCTCACCGTTAGTTTGAAGAATCGGCAAAGAAACTGTGCCAGGTGTTGCTGCCCACAGTGGAAGTCCCCGACTTGCAGTTGCTCTACTCCACGAGTCAGAACACCACTGCGATCCGAGAGATCAGCGTACGTTCCATGTACCGCGTTTCAGCGTCTAGGCTGCTCATGTGAACAAGTTGGTCCGCGTGCCCGGTATTGTCATCAGCGCCTCTCGCTCGCGTGCCTTCGTGCGCAAGCTCGTCTACCGGTGCTCCCGCTGCAATACCATCGGCGATCCCATATTTGTGGCGCCCATGCGCAAGGTGTCGGTTCCTCGCCAGTGTCCTCGGTACATCTCGTTGGAGTAGAACTCACGAGCAGAATGGTGGAGAGCGGAGCCGAGGGAGATCGCTGTCCTCTGGATTCCAACTACATCGTGTCGAGTCTGTGCGACTTCGTCAACCAGCAGACTCTGAAGCTGCAAGAGTGTCCCGAGGACGTGCCGACGGGCGAGATGCCTCGTCACATCATCTGCATGATGGAGCGCTCGCTGGTGGACCGCATCATTCCCGGTACGCGCTGCTCGCTCGTGGGCTACATTGACACATTCGACCAGAATCGCAAGGCACGCATCACAACGCGCATCTCATGATTAGCCGAACTCCAACGACCTTGCCCTCAAAGTCAGCTACATCCGCGTGATGGGCGTGCAGATCGAGGAGAGCGGCATCGGTCGCGCCATCTCCACCTTCTCTCCCTCCGAGGAAGAGTTGTTCCGTAGCATCGCCTCGTCGCCCAACGTGTACGAGCGTCTCGTTCAAAACATTGCGCCAGCCCTCAGCGGCGACTACACAGTGGACATCAAGAAGGCGATCGCGTGCCTGCTGTTCTCCGGCTCGCGCAAGGTGCTGCCGGACCACACGCGCATCCGCGGTGACATCAACGTTCTTCTCATGGGCGACCCCTCCACCGCCAAATCGCAGTTCCTGAAGTTCGTGGAGAAGGTGGCGCCGGTGGGCGTGTACACCTCGGGCAAGGGCTCCTCGGCGGCGGGTCTGACGGCGAGCGTGGTGCAGGACGCGAGAGTGAGTGTGGAGAGCGCGCGTGAGGCGTAGGGAGACTTCTACTTGGAGGGTGGCGCGATGGTGCTGGCGGACGGCGGCGTGGTGTGTATCGACGAGTTCGACAAGATGCACGAGAACGACCGCGTCGCCATCCACGAGGTGGAATCTGTGGGATGCCCCTCACGCGTAGGCAATGGAACAGCAGACCATCTCCATCGCCAAAGCAGGCATCACGACGGTGCTGAACAGTCGTTGTTCCGTGCTGGCGGCGGCGAACCCGATCTATGGTCGCTACGACGACACGCGCTCCACGAGCGAGAACATCGACTTCCTGCCGTCGATCCTGTCCCGCTTCGACCTGATCTTCATCGTCCGCGACATCCGCGACTACAACCGCGACATCGAGATGGCGAAGAACGTGATGAACATCCACGTGGAGTCGGGGAAGGAGCTGCGCCGCAACGAGGACATCCCGATGGACGTGATGAAGCGGTACATCGCGTACTGCCGCGCCAAGTGCTCGCCCCGCCTGAACGAGGAGGCAAGTGAGATCCTGCGGAACCACTACGTGTCGATTCGCGAGGAGATCCACACGCAGAGTCTCGCCGACGGGTCGAACCCCTCCGTGCCCATCTCCGTGCGACAGCTGGAGGCGATCATTCGTATTGCGGAGGCGCTGGCGAAGATGCGTCTGTCGCCCGAGGCGACGGTGGAGGACGTGAACGAGGCGCTGCGCCTGTTCAAGGTGTCGACGCTGTCGGCTGCGCGAAGCGGTGTTGTGAGTGGGGTTGAGGAGAGAGCGTGAGGCGTAGTCAGCGAGTCGCTGCCGTCGGAGGTGAAGAGACAGGTCGATATGATCGAGGTGATGATCAAGTCGCGAGTGGCGGTGGGGTCGCAGATCGCGCGTTCTCGTGTGATGAACTCGCTCCGTGAGAGTGTAGGTGAGGGGAAGTGGATTGAGGCGTAGGGGTACTCGTCCTTTTCAATCGAGAGAGCGCTGACGGCGTTGACGCGCAGAAGAGACTTTGACGAGAAGAGCCAGGGAAAGATTCTTGTGAGACTGAAATAAGTGGATAGTGTGTTTGTTTTGCGTTTCAGTGGAGGGTGGGGATGTGCTTTGAGCATTAATGCAGCGTGGATTTCAGCTATATGAATCAGCACTTCAACTCAAAGCACTAACACACAACTCGCTCCGTCAACTGAAGCAAGATGGCATCTTCCGCTCAACTCAAAGATCGAATCATAGATGGAATCTACTACGTGGTGGACGGCTCCAAGTCCAACTGCCTCCTGAAAGGCGTGATGTCCGGAGTTGCGGGTTATCTCATGGTTGCTGGCTCACGCATTAGGACTGGGCATGGGTCTGTCTCTCGCAGTCTTCTTCGGTCCGTTTGAGGGTTGCCATGGCGATCTCCCCGGCAACACGATGAGGGAGCGATTGGCATATGCTAGCAAGCAAACTGTGAAGTGTACGTGGAAGCGGTGCAAGACACTGGGTGGAGTAGGGTTGGATTCGCAAAGGTGAGTGTTAGAGTTTCGGCGCTTTGGGTGTGATTCTGGCGTCGGGCAACTGCTATTTGGCGAAACTGCGCGGCAAGGACGACAAGTGGAACTCCACCATTTCGGGAGCCGTGGCTGGCGGTGCTTGGGGAGGCATATCGTGTCGTCACCTTCCATTCCGGGGTAAGCGAATTGTGAAGAGCACCATGTGTAGAAATGGCGAAGACCTCGTTCTACAGCGCCGTGGGCTTCGTGGTGTTTGGGTGGGTGATCGACTACGTGATGGATTCCTTCCAAGAGCAGGCGGCTTGGACACGTCCGTTTAGAACAAAGCACTCCATTTAGAACTTCTTTGTCTCACACGCACTCCCTCTTAATAGTCGGTTCCCCACGAGAAGACCTCCTTCGAGTCCGACTTCAGCATCAACGTGTGCTCCCACTGGGACACGTAGGATCCCTTCGAGTCGCACAGCGGCAGGTACTCTCTGACCACTCCCTCCGCCACGAGACTCCTCAGTCCAGCATGGTACATCTTCTGCTGTCCCTGGTTGCCGTTCATGGCGAACGAGCCACCGTCCTCACGCACCAGCCAGCGAGGGCAGAACGGCAGCGTGCCGAAGGTCTTCTTGATGTGCGCCAGCAATCGGCGCGCCGACTGCATTCTCAGGTTGGCGAAGTAGTCGGGGACGAGCGCGTAGTGGCTGCCCTCTCCGTTCTCCATCACAAACCCGTTGCCCGTGGTGGCGAAGGTTTCGATGGCGTACACCTCGCCCTCCTCCATCTTCGCCGAGCTGTCGTCTAAACGTCACGCGCCCACACCACTTCAACCAGCGCACAGAGGCACCGACTTGCCCGCGTGGATGCAGCCCTTGCTCAGCGTGTGACCGCTCAGGTTGCGGACGGGCTGGACTAGGTGTGAGCCGATCACTGAACGCGGAACCTTGGTAGGTGATGCCGTTGATTTCGACCTCGTGCGAAGAGATGATCTCCTCGATGATGCCGCCGATCTCGCCGAGACGCGCGTCGACACCGGCCGCCTTGATTCCAGCGTACGTCGCTTCCTTCGACGCCATCAGCAATTCATCGTACTGAGGGTCGAAGGCGACCGTGAACGCGCAGTCGATGATGTATCCTACTCATGAGGGAATGACAGAAAACGCACCGTTCACCTCCGTGCCGAAGTCGAACTTCATCACATCGCCCTGCTTCAGGATCGTGTCGTCGCCAGGGTTCGGCGTGTAGTGCGCCGCGCAGTGGTTCAGAGAGCAGCCCGTCGGGAAACCCATACCGGCGTTCGGACCGTTCTCGCGGATAATGTGGCGAATGTGGTCCTCGAGGTCGCAGCAAATGTCGTAGAGCTTCATGCCGGGCTTGATCTTGCTCTGGATGTACGAGCGGGCCTCACGATGCACCTCCGCGGCCTTACGATAACTCTTGATCTCATCTTCCAAGAAGGCGTCTCTGCGCTTTCCCTCCTCACTAGCTGTGAACGAACGAGAGAGAATAGAACATCGTGACGCGGTCACGCGTATCCGTCTCGAAGTAGTAGTCCACTCTACCGGGAGGATAGCAGCCTCCGAAAATGGAATCCAACTACATGTGAATGCGGACGCCAAACACAACAGGAGTCTGCAAATCGGCGGTCTGTCCCGACTTCACGTACCAATCCACGAAACCGCCGAGACAGCGCTGCTCCGGCTTGATGGATCCTATTCGTGATGACACCCCAGAATAGCCTCATACCGACAACCTTCTTAGACTTCTTCTTCTTCTTCTTTTTCTTCTCCGACTCTTTGTTTGCATCCATGTTATTCTCCGCGTCCACTTCTTCCTCCTCCTCTTCAGCCTTCTTCTCCGCCTCCACCTCGGCGACAGGCTTCTCCTCCACCTTCTCCTCGGCGGCCACCACCTTTTCGACCTCGGACATTGACTTGGTGAACAAAAAATGAGCCTTTGCTCTGTAGGGAGTTTCATTCAAAGAACGAGAAGATAGAGAAGCGCCTATTACAAACAAGAAGAGTAACCATGAAATGCAATAAAAGGAAATATGCGAGAGAAACAACTCCAAAACCATGATCGAATTCCATACTCAATAAGGATACAAGAGAATACTAGAAACGATACAGCACTAGAGCGTTACACAGCAATTGCCGTGTTCCCTTGCGACTCTAACAATGATGCTTCTACTGCCTCCTTCCGCGTCGACTTGGCCCGCCTCGCCATGCACTTCGTCTTCCGAATAATCCACAAAGTGCCAAACAGGATGAGCTCGAGGACGATGGGAATGCCGAGCGACAGCCACGGGTTCGCGTCCGTGATGCCGACAATGATGTACCCCACGAGGGACAAGATCGCAACGGTGCAGGCGTACACCGACTCCGTCTTCACGTGGATGATGTACTGGCAGCGCACGCACGAGCTCACGAGCACCGTGTTATCACAGATCGGCGAGATGTTGTCTCCGAAGACGGATCCGCACAGGCACGCCGAAATGCAGGGCGTCAGCAGCTTGAGGTCCGTCTGCTTGCAAATGTTGCACACGATCGGGATCAGAACGGAGAAGCCGGCCCAGGTGGTTCCGAGGGAGAAGGTGAGCAGCGCTCCGACGAGGAACACAACCGCGGGAATGAAGTACAGCGGAAGGGAGCTTCGGGCGATGAAATTGCCGATGTACTCTCCCGTCTTCAGCAGCGAGCCTCCAACGCCACCGATCGTCCACGCCAGCACGAGAATCAGGAATGTGTCGATCATGCTCTTCATGCCCTGCTTCGTCTCCTCCATGAACTCCAGGAAGGTCATCAGCTTGCGGGGAACGTACAGCACGAAGGATACCAGCAGCGTAGTGAAAGACGCGAATGTCAACGCCTCTCCCGCGTCACTGTCGGCAAAGATCTGCTGGATGGGTTTCTTCCCGGAGAAGCCGCCTCCCAAGTACACCATGAACAGCACGGAGCAGAACACCAATGTCAAGATGGGGATGACCAAATCGTAGACCTTTCCGTTTCCCATATCCTCCTCGTTCGTCTCCTCCTTCACCACGAGAACAGAGCCATCGCCCTCCGATTCGCCCTTCATCGCGTTCTCCTCGTACTTCGTCATGCCGCCCGCGTCGATTCCACTGAGTGAGGTGAACAGGATCAGAAGGAAGGAGAGAATCGGGTAGATGTTCAGCGTAATGGAGTGGAGGAAGACAGTGAACGGCTTCTGGATGCCGCTCTCCTCGATCTGCGTGATGATCACGGCCGCCCAGCTGGAAATGGGAACCAGAATGCACATGTTGCTGGCCATCGTGTGGATGATGTAGGCGGATTTCGGCTTCGAGACGAGGTTCTTGTCCAGGACGACGCGCATAATGGCACTGGTGGTGATGATGTTGAAGTAGTCGTCAAGGAAGAGCGTGCTCGCGAGGACAAACGTCACGATCATCGCGGACTTGCGGCCCTTCACCAGCTTGGAGGACCATTCTCCGAAAGCCCTCGTTCCTCCCGCCTTTGACATAAGTTGAACCAGCGAGCCCATGAGGAACATGAAAATGCACATGTACATGTTCGCCGACACACGGGAGGACAGAATGGAGAACATCACCTGGACGATATGGACGACGCCGCGGTGCGTCTTCACCACGTAAATCACTGCAGCGCAGATAATTCCCAAAAGGAGAGAGATGATCACCTCCTTTGTGGCGAGCGCGAGAATCATGGTTATCATTGGCGGTAAAAGAGATAGCCACCCCACGTCCGCTGGTTCGTACGACTCAAAGAGCATTGCGGAAAGAGATTTGTCATTCCGCAAGTGGTGCGCAGTAGAATGACGGCTGATTGGCTGCACGGGAGTGATAAGGGAAGTTTCGACGATTGCATTGTGCGTGTTGGAGAGGGTTTGTCGGTGAGAGGGAAGTGGGAATGGGGAGTGGAGGTGGTGTGGGGGTTATTAGGGGAGTGGGGAGGTGGGTGAGTGGATTGGTTGTTATTCGTTATGAAATGAACAACGAGGGCTATGACTTGTGTTTGTTCTATATGGGATAGTGATCAGTGTTTGAGGGATTAGTTTTGTCTATCAGCAACAGCCAGCATTGCTATTGTGTGAAAAAGAATGCCTGTGAAATGACTATCTTTCTCACATGCGGGTTCAAAGAGTCGATATCAATGAGAGCAAGTGTAACAAAGAGAAAAATACATACTGCTAAGAATTGTTATAGTTACGCCTACGAATAGCGCCATAAAAAAGAGTACGTATGCTGCCAGCCCACAACTTTGACAATCCTGTTGTTGTTTAACCTTAATTTCATGAGCCACTTGTGCCTTCAATGGAGATTCAAATCGTTTGTCATTCTGCAATACACCAGCGTCTATCCGTTATTCAGCATCATCTTCATTACTCCTCAGAGTGGCTCGCTCCATATACCGGAACGCTTCTTGCTCCTGCACCGTTGTCAACTTGGGTGTTTCTATCCTTCATTGCTCGCAGTTAATCTCACCTATCACCTCCACATACTTCACATTCAACAAGCCGTTTGTGTCGATGCGTAACGAACTCAGATTGTTCATATCTGTTCATTACGATAACTGAGCAATCATACTTCGTACAGCGAAGGAGTTCACTCTGTTCTGCTCTCCTTCAAACACGCTTCGTTCAATGTTCAAGGAAGTCAACGACTCCAGTTCTGTTTATCAACCCACTCCATTACTCGTTACTCTCAAACACAGCGTCATAGCAACGATTGAAGCACTCAGCACCCATCTTCAATTCAGTCAGTTGAGCCAAGTCTAGCCATAACCATCCCTTCTCGTCCTCACTTCCGATGTAGAGTCTTCCCCAATCACTGAAGGACTTCGGGCCAATCACGATGCTCTCCAAACAGCCACAATCACTGATTCTCAACGTCACGGCTCGTGCTGTCGTTGGCGTCGTCTCACATATGCAACAGCAATTGGACCCAACGCTCAGCTTCTTCAGTTTCTTCAAACCAGAAACAGTGAATCCGTTAATCTTTCGGAGACAACTGTCTTCAATAGTAATGCTCTCCAACTCCTGAAAGACGGACACATCAAATAGGGAGTTATTCCATGTATTTGGAGCGGATTTGATACTCTTGTAGTACGTGTTCAGCTCTTTGTTCACCTCCGTTGCATTACAAGTCTCACAGCCAACAGTCAGTCGTGTTATCTCCTTGGGCAGATAATGGAAGTCCTCAAGATCGAACACCCTGCCGTCATTCCATCTCTTTTCCACCACCTTTGAGTCTTTCTTTTCTCGTACCAGTCTTTCGTTTCTTTCCTTTTCTGCTCCACTTCGTTTCTGCTCCTTTGACACGAGCCCAATTATTGACTCATGTGTCTCGAACAAGCTGCCGTCTAGTCATCATCCCTTCCATTTCACATCCACTCTCAACATGTGCTTCTTCTATTTCTTGGAAAGCAAGCGCCAGTCTCAGTTTCGCCATCTTCGGCACATCTTCTCATCACTCACCACTCCATCCCCCACTCTCAATGAGCACCTTCTTCACATACCGCAGACCTCTCTTCTTCGCCTCAAACTGCGTCAATTCAGGCAAGTCTTCAACTCACTTCCCATCCCATCACTCACTGCGAATGCACAACATGTTCTCCGTTCCCTCGTTCCCCTGGAACACCTCCGTTCCCAGCATGATCGTCTTCAGCGACTCCAGGTCTAGTCATCACAACAACCCATCACCCCAAACTCTGCAAAGACACATCCTTGCACCGCACGAAGCACTCATCTCCGATGAAGAGGTCCTTCAGCATGGGCAACTCTATCCCTCACCTCCTCGCCCCAAGCCACACTCTCCAGCACGCACTTGCCCCACTCCACGAAACAGTTGTTCCCGACACGAATGCTCCTCAACTGCGGACAGTCCACCACTTCAAAGGAGTAGTTCTGCGCGTAGGCGGGCGGCTCGCTGCACTGCGTGAAGCACTTGTCTCCAACCTCCAGCACCTCCAGCGCGGGCAAGCCGGCGACTCTCCACGCCGTGAAGAAACTGAAGCAGTGATAACTGACTTGAAGCAGTCTCAACTGGGTGAACGGCGACATGTTCCACTGGGCGATGTCGCGATCGTTGCACAGCTCTGCCGAGATGACGATGCCCTCCTCCGTCTTCTCGAGGTTGAGGAAGTCCTCGTCCGACTCCACGCGCGTCGCGTTCACCTTCACCTCCTCTCTTTCCTGTGTTCGCTTGGCTCCAGAAGAGGATTGCGCTCGTTTAACTCCAGAAGAGGACTGCGTCAGCTGAACTCTAGACAAACTGCGTGCTTGCCCTTCAGCGGGAGCATTGATTACGGTCACCGGAATCACGTTCAGACTCGAGCTCACGGGCGCGGAGCGAACCGATGAGCCCGCCTCTCGCGCCAAGTCGGAGAGCAGCGCAGAATTGCCGTTCATGGAAATGCGATTCACGGCATCCGCTACAAAGGGATGCTATCCGTCACACCCCTCTCCAACCCTCACACTCAACAACGCATCCGCCGACGGACGCGCATTCTCGTCCTTGCTCAGGCACTGCGCCACGAAGTCCACGAAGTCGCCGGACCACACAGAAGAACTCAGCGTGGGCGACGGGTCCATCAGCACTCTCTTCATCGTCTAGTCGTCACTCCCCGCTTCCTCCACTACACTCGCGCTGTTCTCGCAGTCGGCGTAGGGGTGTCTACCCTCAGCCATCTCAATCGCGCTCATGCCCAAAGCCCACACGTCGCTCTTCAGACACGTCTTGTTGCTGAACGCCTCCGGAGCGATGTAGTGCATCGTGCCGCAGATGAGCGACCGTTTCGAGGAAGAGTGGTCCAGTTGGGTTGCCAGACCGAAGTCGCCCACCTTCACCATTCCCTGCTCGGAGAGGAAGAGGTTGTCCGGTTTGATGTCCTGCTCCATCACACACACTCTCTAACGACTACGCGATGAATGATGTTGCGATTGTGGAGATACACCAGTCCCAGCAGCGCGCAGGCCAGCACATCTCGAAGCATATTCTCGTCAAGCCGATTCCCGTTTCGGATAAACGAGCCCAGCGATCCACAACGACAGTACTCCATCACAATCTATGCCTGAATCCTCCATTTACTATCATACCCACAGTTCTCTGTCCTTCTTGTACACGTCGTGGTAGCGCACGATGTAGGGAGAGTTGCATTCCTGGAGCATCTTCACCTCGCTGTTGATTTCAAACTCGTTGAGGTTCAGAGGCACTTTCTTGACGGCGACGAGCGTGTGGTCCTTCTTGTTGGACGCTACGAACACTTCTCCGAAACCACTACACATCAACACGAATACAAGCCCCTTTCCCTTCTCCCAGCTTCTCTTTCAGATCGTACAGCAAACTCGGGTCGCTGCTCATGCTCCAAATCGAATTGTGTATGCCCTCCTTTACCTAACCCAACTCTCTCCCCAAAACAGCAGAAATGGTCATGCCCCATCTCCCACACCGAACACGCACATCACTCCAACGACCATCAGGAATCAAACAAACAACCCAAACTAAACCTTTCTCTTCTTATCGCTCTTCTCCTTCTTCTCCGCGCTCCGCTTCACTCCCTTCGAACTCTTCTCCTCCTCGACCGGCTCGTCCTCAAACGGGTGTGGAGACAGAATGGACAGAATCACCTCCTTGCGGAAGCCCTTCATCTCCTGCACGTGAATGCCGACCGTCACCGGCTGGAACGTCTCCAGCGTGTCCGATTTGTCGTGGACGTTGGTGAGAACGCACGTATCGGGGTCGTAGTCGAAATCGTTGTTGTAATTGTGATTCAGCGCATTCTTCTAAACCTCAAATCCGCCACCCACACTCACCTTATTCGTGTTGTTAATGTACACCATGCCCTCAATGCCGTACTTCGGCACCCACACCTTCAATCCGTTCTTCTTGCACGCCATGATCACGCCCGTCGCCTTCTCATTCTTGTTGTTGAAGAACAGAATCGTGAACAACTCCACCGAATCGCGTCCCGCCATCTGCGCGTTGTAGTGTCGGAAGTTCATCGTCTACGCCTCACGCCCGCCCCGCACGCCCACCTCCGTGGCAGCCGTCATGAAGTCCTTCTGACGGTACTCCTCCGGCAGCGGCGCGTAGCCCTCCGCCGCCGCCAGCAGACGATGCACCATGTCATCGGCGTAGCGGCGAATGGGCGAGGTGAAGTGCGTGTAGATGGACGCGGCGAGACCGTAGTGGTAGAACAGCTCGGGCGGCACCTCGCCCGCCACGAAGTACACTGCCTGCGTCATGCAGCGTGTGGTGAGAATGCGGAGAAGGCGGTTGAAGTAGGGGTGGTTGGGGATCACTGCCTTGTCCAGCGAGTCCGCCAGCTCCTTGTTGCTGTCCACGTTCAGGTCGAACTAGACTGAGAGAGAGTGATGACGCCTACGCCTGCGTGCTTTGCCACCTTCACCAGGTTGTCGAATCGCGACCTAAGCGTCATACACACACACCACACCCACTTGTCAGGCACAGGGTGACGACGCAGGATCGCCAGCTTCGGGTACGCCTCCGTGATGCGCTTTGCGACCAGGCAGTTGCCCAGCAGCATGAACTCCTCCACTAGACTGTTCGTGTCCTTCAGCTTGTAGCTGTCCATCGACAGCGGGTCGTTCTTCTCGTCGTCCAGCTGGAAGCGCACCTCCGGCGAGCTCAGCGTCAGCGCGCCCGCCTGGATGCGTCGCGCCTTCAGCTTCTTCGACAGGTTGTACAACAGGTGGATGCCGTGACCGATCTCCGACTGGTCGTCGCCGCGGTCCAGGTACTCCTGCGCCTGCGCGTAGCTATCCATCACATCGCCTCCCATCACGCACGTCATCGCCTGTTTCGACCGGATGATCGTCTTCACGAATCGCTGCTTCACCACGTCCGCGTCCTTCGTCATCTCCGCGATCACGCTGAACGCGAAGCGGTCCTCGCCGCCCACCAGCGAACACAGGTTCTCCGTCAGCAGCTTCGGCAACATGTCCAGACGACGGTCCACCAGATACGTGGAGGTCGAGCGGTTGCGCGCCTAGACAATAAACCCCCTATTTCTGGCGCACCTCCACATCCAGCGCAGAGTTGTGTTTCATGTAGTACGTCACGTCGGCAATGTGGATGCCCACCTCGATGTTCCCGTTGGGCAGGTCGCGCGCGTGCAGCGCGTCGTCGATGTCCTTGCAGCCCGGAGGGTCGATCGACACAATGCACACTTTCCCGCGAAGATCCTATCTGTCAAGAGTGGGGGCCACAACGACTTCACGACCACGCGCGTTCTCTTCGGTGATCCGCCAGTCACTGGGCGGCAGACAGTCCAACACCTCCTTCGAGAACACGTTGGGCGGGATCTCGTGTTCCAGCAGCAGCACCTGCGTCTCCACCTCGCGGTCGCCGATCTCGCCCAGCGTCCTACCCGTGAGACGTTTCATCGAGGAGCCACTTGGTGTAGTGTCCGATGGGATAGTTGCTGGTGACGGGCCAGTCGTTGATCACCACCACGATGCGCTTGTTCAGCAGCTTCTCGTACTGGCTCGTCTTGATGCGGATGCGCGGCACGCGGCGGTTCACCGGGTCGAACAGGCAGTAGCTGCTCCCGAAGGCGCTGGTGGAGGGCTCGATGGACCCGCAATATGGTTTCCAGTTGCGTTTCACGATGGCCACCACACGACCCGAGATCTGCTTCTCGGCCAGAGAGGCGGCGGTTTCGGTGGCGGTCTCGTCTTCCTCGTTGTCGTTGAGGACGAGGAGCTCGGACTCCGCTTTCCAGTCCTTCTTGGGGTACACCTCGATTACCACCTGATCACCGTCGACCGCGCGGTTGATGTCGATTTTGCCTTGGATGAGGACAGCCTTCTCCTCGTTGTTCATCTAGGGGTGAATTGGCGAAGGAGAGCGAACATGAAGATTCACGCGACCTTCTCGGATGTTGTCCTGGTTCGCGTGGAACACGCCCTTGAACAGTCTTCCCGCGTCGAGTCCCTCCTTCACCGTCGCGTCGTCGAGGTAGTTGTAGTAGATCACGCCATCGCCGCGCTCCTTGGTCAGATTGTACATGTGGCGCTTCGAGTCGTACTACAATCGTGAGAAGGTGCGATTAGGCGAACAATCTCCTTCGTGAGGGCATCATCCTCTCCTTCCATGGCGTTGCTCGCACTCTCCGCGTTCTCGATGGAAATGAGGTTCAAGTGGTCCTCCAGCTCGGGGTACTTGTCCTTCAAGTCCTCCACGAACTAGGGGTGATTCGCGACAACGACGAATACCTTCTTGATGGTCACACACTCCATCTTGGCTCCCTCCAAGTACTTCTCCTGCAGCACCGTGTTGTTGGTGAGGAGCACCGTGTGGATATTCGCTCCCTATCCTTTACGAAAGACAAAACGCAACCCACGCTAAAGTGCTCGGTAAGGTACTGCACCGCTGCAATGGTGAGACGCGTGTTGTAGTCATCCTCGCTTTCATCCGTCCTACGGTCCACTACACATCACTGCATTCATCGTTATCGCACCGTATGTATGCTCGAAGTTTTGGTTCGCGAAAAAGACGAAGCGCTTCGTAGTGTTGCGAAGGAGATTGCCGAGCTGGTTAAAAACCGGCAGACTGCGCTTCCGCACCTCCGTCAAAACGGACTGGAGAATAATCACGTTGCAGAGTGGAGGAATCTCCTGTTGAAGCAGATCGCTCTGGTTAACGAGCACCTCGGCATCCATAATCAGATACTGGTGGTTGTACGGGTCCGCGGAGAGTGTGTTCGTGCTGCTTCCTTCAGTAACGCACATGTCGCACGCTTCCGAGTTGCAACTCATGTAGTCTCTCATATACACCTCCTACGAACGAATGAAACCGAAGCAGAAAAGAACCCACTCGAACCACGCGCATCACCTTTCCCTTCCTCGTCTTGACATTCACAAGAAAAGAACGGTTCATATTCGTTTCTGGACCGCAAAGACGATCGGTTGGATAACAATTGAGTCCTCCTTCCCGAGAAGGGCGTTTCATCCAGAATAGAGGGCTCTTCATTCTCCTCAAAAATCGAAAATATAACGTTTCAAAGGGTGGGAAGGAGAATGGGAGTTCTTAGATGGAGTTGGACAGAGATGATGATGCGAGTTTGCGCAACAAATAGGGAAATAGAATACACTCATTTCCTACCCGTGGGTTTCGCTCTCTTCCGTCCTCGCGTCGCGATCGCCTTCAACGCGGGCTTTTCCTTCGCCGCCGTTTCCTTCTTTTCCTTCACCACCTTCTCCTTCGTCAGAGCCGCTCTGAAGGCACAGAATACGCGGACATAGCTGTGCGCAGATTTGTTCTCCTTCTCCTTCGTTGCCGCCGTCAACTCCTCTCTCACGTCGTCGTCGTAGCCCTCGATCGTCTATCCGTCACATCGCGTCCTCACTCCCACCTTGTCCAAATCCTCAACCAAGTAGTCGCGCGCTTCCTTGGTCAGCTTCGGCACGAAGGGAAGGAGCGCTTCGTAGAACTCGATCAGCTGCGTGTTCTTCGCGCTGGACACGAATTGAATGCACTCCTACGCCTCACTCGCACTCGCATCTCGCACTCGCATCATCTCGAACAGAGCGACCAATACCTCGTAGTTCAGCTGGATGCCCATCATCATTGCCAATCGCCGCGACACGCCCAAATAGTGCTCGTACAGACATCCCGTGTTTTTACTTTCATCGCGCACGATGCGCTTCCCCTTCTTGTACATGGTGAAGGCGTACTGTAGTGCATCTTGAATCACATGACAGTACCCCTTCACATCGAACTCGCGCGCCTCTCTCAGCAACTCCTTGCACATCGCCGTGCCCACATCGCCATAGTCCGTGACATAGAACAGCAAACACGACGGCATCAGCGACATCGGGTGCGCCACACAGCACAGGTTCAGTGGACGCAGCACCGTCTTCACCTGAACGTGCTGCCACGCGCGCTTCTCCTCCGCGTCCTCGCCCTCCGCAACGACGTCCGTGTCGTGACAGCCCTGCAGTAGCAATAACGAGACATCGCCGAGCAGCTGCGTCAGCTGTTCAGTGATCACCTTCCCGTCGGCCGGTATCAACAAATCACTCGTCATCTTCAGGTAGTTCAGCAGCACGCCGCGCAGACGCTTGTTCGCCTCCACCGCCTCTGCCGACGTCGCGACGAGGGTGCGAAGATCCTCCTGCACCGCCGCCAGCCACGTTTCCACGTCGATCGCCTACGATTGACACAACCCGCCTTCTCCCACCACCTCGTCCGCACGGAACTGGGGCGTGCTCGATTCGGCGTTGTGCGCCGCCAGCGTGTGGTGGAGGAGGAGGAGTTGCTCGAAGCGATGGCAGCTGTAACGCAGCTCCACGGAGGTGATGTCTACACTCGACACACCAGCGCACCACTCACCTGTCCGCGTGTTCGGCACGTCCAGCAACAGCACACGAAGCGTGTCTGGGATGTGGTGCTCGTTCATCAGCTCCTCCTCGTTCTGGTAGCACAGGATCGTGCACAACTGCCCCAGCTCCGAACACACCACCGCACACTTCTCCACCAACTCGCCGCTCATCTCGTTCTCCTTCAGACTCGTCAGGTCCAGTGAGATCTCCTTGTAGTGCTCGCTCCACCGACCCGCCAACTTCGCGCACTCCTCGTGCAGGAGTTTCGCCAGCAGTTGCCGATCTCCCTCCAACTCCGTCACGTGGATCGTCGTGAATACGTTCACGATCGTGTTCCCGAAATCCTCGCTGTTTTCGCTCTCGAACAGCGAGAGCAGCATTTGTGCCATCGACGAAATCGACGCGTAATCCGGAAAGCGAAGATACCCCACGATTTCCACCAGTGGCTGGTATACGGCGACGTCGGTGCGGTAGGTCGTGATGAGTTCCGAAATATGGGGGACCACAACGTCGTTGACCCTCTGATAGAAGTTGCCTTGGTCTTGATTATCATGCAACAACTGCACGGTCGCCTTGAACAGCACGGCCAATAGGGACAGTTGTCGCACGGTCAGTCCCAGTTCTTGTCGCTGCTTCGAGAGCAGCGTGATCATCTCCTCCACGTTCAGCACCTTCTCGTTCTCCTCGTTGAGCAGTTCCGCACCAGTTCCCGCACAATTCCGCACGAAGAAGAACACGTGATTGACTTCGTGCGCGTCTTGTGCGAACTCCTCCAGGAACTCCAGCACGCGGATCAGAATCTGCGTGTTCTCTGGAATGCTGGACTTCTTCTTCGACTTCGCTGGCAGCAGGCGGTACTTGAGCAGGTAATGGAATGCGCGATTGCCGATGTTCCGATCCGCGTCGATGGCCAGCTCGTAGATCAGACTGTCCTCGTCTCCCGAAATCAGCCCCTTTTCTGGAAGTCACAAAACGGGAAAGCACAAACCCTTCATTTCGTCGATCAGCGTCACAACCGCCATGATCACCACGGGCGCGGAGTCGCGCGACATGAAGAGAATCCGAGCCTTGTACCGACGGAGCACGTCACGCACGACATCATTCGCATCGTCCTCTCTCAGCCTAATCCTCACGGTCCGCGCAAAACAATACAGCTGCACCAGTTGCCGCACCGCCTCGAGGCGTATCGTGCTCTCGCTGTCCCCCAGTGCGGTGCCCACATATTTGAGGTAGTCGTCGGTTTGGTACTTGGGGTAGCAGTGGGTCAATTCGCTGATCATCACCACGGTCAGGAGACGCGTCTGGGGAGCGACGTCGCGGACGCGGTGAGACACCACCTGGATGTACAGTTGTTCTAGCAAATCATGGGACTCCTTGATCAGGGTTTCGTAAGAAGAACTCTTCCGCTTCGATTTGGTCAGCGCCTCCTGCGTCTCCTTCTCCACCTCCATCACGCCCTGCGCCAGGTAGAGGACGCAGGCGGTGGCAACGAAGCGGAGGTTGCGGTGACTACGCATCACGATGACATGTCAGTCGCACTTGTAGGTGGTCAGCTCCAGGAGGAGCTCGAGCAGACGCTGGGACGTTTCCTCGCGCAGATCGAAGAAGTTCCGTCCCAAGCCCGCCCAGAAGGACGCATTGCGTCGGAACTGCGTGGAGTACAAAAGCGTCGTCGCGGATCGTTTTGAAAATACTTTAAAGGGAAGCAGGTGGTTCTAGCCGTGAGGAGGAGGGAAGAATGGCACATCCTGCGAATCGAGGATCATATCGTTCAGCGCGAGCGCCGTGATCGGCTTCGTGGCCTTGATCTCGGGGTTGAGCTTCAAATCGCTGAGATAGAGAATCAACGCAATGAGCTGGAGACCGGTCTTGTTCTTCACCTTCTACAGCATCACGCTCCCCGCAATGCTCCACCTTCAAGTCCTTCACGGCATCCGCGATCAGTCCATCCACGCTACCGCGATCACGATAGAGAGAAAGAAACAGGGAATAGCACTCGTTCGATAGAAGCTCGTCCGGGTACGTCACGACCTTCTTCGCTCTCTTCTTCTGCTTCTCTTCGGATCCGGCTATGGATTCCTCCTCCTCGTTTGGATCCGCGGTGATTTCCTCCGCGTTCGTTGACTTGCCCTACACAGAATCACGCCGAACAGCGCGCCTACCACCAAACTATCTTCCTCGATCTCCATCGGTTCCGGTTCATCCAGTTTATCCGTGATCTCCGTCTTCTCCTCCTCGTTCGTCTCCACCGTCGTCTATTCAAATCATAGTGCCAGAGTTGAATATACCGCGTCGCGTTTGTCCGCGTCGTCCAGCTTCCTACAGGGAATACGCTCCTGCCAAACACTACGAATCGGCTTTCGCGGGCTCTCTCTTCGTTGAAGCTCTCTTTGTCTTCCGTGTCCTCGCCATCGAATTCAGTAGACAAAGAAAAAGATGCCGCTCGAGATTGATTTTGGCGGGTTTCTTCGCGTCGGCTGGGAACGCGTTTCTGTTCAAGGGGGTGTGATTAACCAAAAATTGGAAACCCGAACGAAAGGACGTCAGGCTCACGTATGTGTATCGTATGTTTCAGTTGCCAGCTTGTTGTATCTCACCAAACGGTCATTGGTACAACGTTTCACAACCTCGACAAGGACTAACAGCGTCTGGAGCGAAGAAAACTCCCTCCTCCAATGGATCGAGGATTATTCATTATGGGTCTGGGGGTGGAGATTGATTTGGGATAACGCTTCTGTTTTGGGTGTAGCAATGTGAAAGAAAGCAAACCCACGCATCGCTAATGGAACGGAAGAACCGACCTCATTCAATCGGTTCCCTATCCGATTTCGTGCATCATGCATACAATAGAGAGGTTCTTCTTCTATGTACTTGTGTTCGATTGCGTGTTCAGGGAGTAGGCGATCTCCAAGTACTATATGGCGATGAAGGCGAAGCTGAAATACCGCTCCAAGCTGATCAAGTACTTGTTTTCCGGTTTCATATGGACGGCTCCTCTGTTCCTTCTCTTCGGTGTTGGGTTGCGGGCAGTGCTCATTCGTGTAGAATGCTTCACGGCGGGCGTCAAAAGCGGATCCGTTGGGTTTTACTCCCAAGTGTTCGTCTTGGGACTCATCGAAACGGCTTTTCTGCTGCTAGCGAGTTTGAAGTCTCCGGGCTACTGCGCCGATATGGAGGGCGAAGAGGATGTGGAGAAAGCGTCCCTTTTGAACAAAAGCAACAGTGCGAATGCCCAACGAGGGTCCGTTTGCAAGCAGTGCGGAATCAAGAGGCCGCTTCGCAGCTGCCACTGTTCGGAGTGCGATCGGTGTATTGTTCGCTTCGATCACCACGACGTGGTCATCAACAACTGCATCGGCTACGGCAATCAGCACTACTACGTGCTCTTCCTGATTGCGGCCTTCGTCACTTCCTTCGTGGTCGTCTACTCCTTCCTCTTCGAGGAAGTGGGGGCTGCCTCGTTGCTTGGCAAGTTGTATGGTTTCGTTCGTATTCTCGTGGTGGTAAGGGTGTGTGGCATTGTCAACGCTAGTGCACGAAGGGACTCTACTGTATCATAGAAATAAGAGAAATGGTTCCGAACGTGATCGACAACCTCACGCACTACGAGTCCGTGAATGCGTACAAGCTGGGCTATCTGAAGTGCGCATTCTCCTCCCCATTCATGGAATAGAGACGACAACTTCAAATTCTTCAATCCGTTCAACGCCGGTCCGATGAAGAACATTGCCGAATTCTTCCATCTCTCCAAGGACTGGTCAATTTGACGTATCTCTGTAACGCGTAGGATGCGCGTGCACTACTACTGCGTGATGGACATCCCCAACCACCCGCTGCGCGTGAAGGGACTCGAGTATCTCCAGCAGAGAGAGAGGAAGGACGATCGGAAGGAGGCGAAGATGGAGGTGTGTACGTGTCCCAAGTGCGGCATCCAGCTGTACCGTCCCAGTGGGACCGTGTCGCTCCAGTGTACGTGTGGCTATGTGTTTTCCGTGAAGGTGTGGTGTGTTTGTTTTGAGTTGTTTTCAGTTCACATTTGTGTTCATAGCCATCATCGCTAAAACTCTATTGTCGTTCGCAATGAACTACGTCTCTCACAAACACATCAAGTTACAAATCACTCTCCGTGTCATCCATAATCCGCTTGTCCACCTTGTTCATAAAAGACTGAATCTCGTTCATCGTCGCCTGCATGGTGTTCCTGTCGAACAGAATCTCCTTCGCGTGGCACCTCTCGATGTACCGATGCACGCTGTCGAGCTGCCCGCTGAACCACTTCCGCTCGTCCTCCGACGTGTGTCTCATGAAGTCCTCCTCGTCCATCGACACCTCCGCGTCGTACATCACGCTCTCCATCTCGTTCAGCGCCTTCTGGTCGTTCTTCGTCTTCTCGTCACGGTACTTCATCTCCTTCAGTCTACGCCTCACATCGTCTCTACTCTCTCACTTCCTCCGACTCTCCTTCACGTCGTTGTTGCTCAGCGGCAGGATGCTCAGGTGGTCCACCACCGCCGTCACGCGCAGCGGGTCCGTTCGCGTCTACTCCTCACTCTCCTCCTTCAATCACACCCGTCCCCGCAACGCCGCCATCGGGTCGCCCATCCCATATCTGTAGAACGGACTGTAGTATCGTCTCTGGTAGGCAATACGGTCTGCACCTCACTCCACACACTCGCTCTCACCCTCCTGCGAAATGTACTTGGAGGTCAGCTCCGCCTTCTTCAGCTGAATCATCCCGTTCGCGTCCAGCACGAACACCAGCGTCACATTCGACTCGATGCGGTTCTCGATGCGCGCGATCGTGCTCTCCACGTCGTTCACCACGTACTCCGCGATCACGGGACTACGCGTTATCTCGCCCTCCTCCACGCACATCACGTTTACCGCCTGCTGGTCGTACGCGTCGCGCCTGTACTGGATCATCACGCGGAAGTCCGACCGCACGGGGAAGGAGAACGACCGCTCCTTCTCGTACTCGTACTTGCCCACGAACAGCGGGAAGCTGGGAATCCGCCCTCCGTTCAACGCGATGTAATCTATGATGAAGAGGAGAAGAAAGCGTCACCTGTCTCCTCCTCGTCGAATCGCAGCGGCAGCGGCTCCGAACGGTACACCGTGGCGTAGATTGGATAGGTTGGGATATCCCACACCTGCTCCAGCTTGTTCCGCGCGAACTTGCTTCCAGCGCCGTAGTAGATGCACCCCAGCGCCGCGCTCTCGTCGCCGTTGAGGTTCGTGAGCACGGGGAAGGAGCCGAGAAGCTGCTGGAGCGCCGTCTTGATGCCGGGGATGCGCGACGACCCGCCGACGATCTGGAGCTCCGAGAATTCGCTCTATTCGTGAGAGGAGACAGTGGCGGGGACGAGAGAGCGATTCATCTTCTCCAGCATGACCTCGATGGGGCGCAGCAGCGCGCTGATCAGCGACATGCACTCCTCCTCGTACTCCTCTCTCGTCAGCGTGAACGTGATGTCGTGACCGTGGAAGAGACTCGGCTCGTTGATCATCACCTCGCGATTCGCGCTCAGGATCTCCTTGTACTTGCGACTGCTCTGGCGCAGACGCGCCATCGTCTTCGGGTCTCGGCGCGGGTCCTCGCGGTACTGCCGCTCGAAGTGGTCCGCAATGATGGAGGTGATCACTGCGGTGAAATCGTCGCCACCCACTTCCACGGACTCCTTTCCAAGCACGACCACGGAGCGTTTCAGAATGCCGTCTTCCTTCTTCGTCTCGATGTCGACGGCGTTGATCTCGGTGTAGTGCCCGCCGATGTCCATGAAGAGGAGACGCTTGAACCCGTCGGGCGCTCTCGTCATCGCGTACGTTACCGCGCTCGCCGTGGTCTGGTCGATCATGGACAGCACGTTGATGTTGACCAGCTTGGCGGCATCCAGCAGGGCTTGACGCTGATGCTGGGTGAAGGTCAGAGGCACGGAAATCACCACATCTCTTCCGGTCTCGCCGTACTCGTTCTCCACGATCGACACGATGTAGTCCAGTATCATTCCGTTCAGTTCCTCCACGGTAACGTCGACCACATCGGTGAAGCCACTTCCGGGAAGAAGACGCAGAGCCCAGGTGTTGCGCTCGGTCAAGACGAATTCGTAGGGAAAGCCGCGCTGCTGAAACGAAGCCGGCTTGTTCGACTCGGCGCCTTGACCCAGCATCTCGTTCATTCCAGTATACACATGCTCAGGCTTCAGAATGGTGGAGCCCTCGGCATTGTTACCGAAGAGGCGCATGTCTTCTCCAAAGAAGACCGAGTTCTCCACTTTCCGCTTTCCGCTGGGGTCGAGCACGATGGTGGGAGGGCGGTTGAAGGGCTGGTAGGCGACCTTGATGAATTGCGAGCCAAAGTCGATTCCGATAATATGTGCAAATGATAGGGCTAAAAGCAAGAGTGAGAATAGGAATCTCATTTCTGAGAAAGAAAGTGAAAAGGAGGATCGAAAAAAGGAAGAATTCCAGAACCCCGAAAATGATTCGATTCATGACAACAAAGAAAACACCCAGAATACACGCTACTCTCTCTTCACGATCTGCACCACGTCCTCATCCGCCAGCACGTGGTCCAGACCCACACGCTGCGGCTGATGCTTCACGGACGAGCCCC
>ERZ1106923.149-NODE-149-length-31308-cov-17.836624_pt1 | contig 31308 bp, 50 predicted proteins | sample MGYA00403657_ERZ1106923 | MGnify/ENA primary metagenome ERZ1106923 (study PRJEB35170, sample SAMEA104062425) | human gut metagenome | biome: human gut; feature: human-associated habitat; material: faeces | place: Denmark | collected 2012-06-19 ...
GCAAATAGTCCCTCTCGGACGTTGCCTTTTGGATATCGTCCGCTAGGGACGCATCTTGTTCCTCCTCGTCGGATTGCCGTCTTGCTGCGGGAATCAGCCTCATCAGACAGGCTTTTTCATACTGCAAATCCAAATACGCGTTTTGCAGTTCCTTCAGTTGGGAGCGGATTTGGTCGGTTGTGAGTCTTCGTCTTGTCTCTACTCCGTTCTTGTTGAGAGAATGCGGCTTTTGGGACATGATTGGGTTGGGGAGGGAATACGGAGTTGGAGGGAGTTCTTTGCAGGAGAGGGTGTTGGGAGGAAATGAAGGTGACGGGAAGTGAATGGGTGGGAAGGGTTTTGATGATTTGGTGTGATGGGCTTGAGGGGTGTGGAAGCAACAAATCATGTCAGATATTACGATAGGCTGCTAATTACCGCCTTTCCAAGTAACGATGAAGAGCTCCAATGTCTAGCTGTGACGGGGTGGTAATGCAAGTACTCCTCTTTGTGATATCATCCGTTTCCTTGAATGCTCTGGGAAGATACACTCTCCTGAGATTGGGCATGTCTAGATCTCAATTCAAGTAGTGGGAATCACCTTCAAGAACGATATGGTGATAATGACTGAATGATTCACTATTCTCGTCCTTTGTGGTGAGTGTGATGAGTTTGGGCAGGTCTAATCATTCACTTCCCATTCACTTCATCACTTCGCATGATCAGCGTGCTTGAAGTGTCCTCAAATTCTTCGTTGATAAATGCACAGACACCCATACGAATGGACTCCAGTTCAGGTAAGTCTATTCCATCAGCAAAACGAAAAACAGCAACTCTCGAACACAACACGAGGACAAGTATGAAACGCATACTGACCAAACACAAGTGATTTGAGCGAAGGCATGTCTAGCCATCACTCCTTGTGAATGAGAATACTCCTCAACTCCAACGGAGTGGATCCGAAGTTGCCACTCTCATCATTCAAGTCACCAATCTCAATCACTTCCAACGCATCCACATTCTCAATCTCACACACTGCGCCATCATTGAACGAATAACGACCAATCTTCAGTGACTTCAACTTCGGACAGTTCTTCAGGTAGAAAGAACTCTTTGATGAACCACTATAGCTGTTCTTCTCATCCACGAACGAATTCATTCCAATCACCACACTCTCCAACTCGCTCAATCCAACCAACTTCAACCCTCTCACGTGTATAAAGCAATAGTTCCCAATCTCCAGTCGTTTCAACTGAGAGAATGGACTCAAATCCATACTGGCAGAACCAAGCTGACTAACTCCATCGTCGACGATGATATCGGTCACAGTGGAGTCGAGCGAATTCCAATCACCGATACTCAACACGGTAGCATTCGGGTTGTGGCTAGGAAGATTGTAATGGTCAGCCAAAGCACCAATGTCTAGTTGATCAAAGAACCACACAGCGCCCACTCGAGCAATGCACATCCTCGTAGTCATGAAATGCATCTTCTGGAATGTCCACATCGTCGAGATTGGGCATGTCTAAACGTCAGTAGATAATGAAAGTGGATCACCTTCAAGAATGATGTGTTTAGGAAATTGAAATGTGGCACTGTTATTCCCTTCAGCTGTGAGTGTTGTGAGTTTGGGCAAGTCTAGTCAGTCAATTCACTCAATGAGAATCACTTCGCATGATCAACGCGCTCGAATCTCTTCCACAAGAGCAAAGCGCACTGCTACCCATTTGAATGGACGTCAATTCAGGCAGGTCTATTCGGTGAGTCGAAGAAGAAGAAATCACTTTCAAACACAGCACGAGTACAAGTGCAGAACGCATGAATACCAAACTTGAGTGATTTGAGAGAAGGCATGTCTAGTCCTTACTTGTGATGAATGAGAATACTCTTCAACTCCAAGGAAGCGTAATAGAAGTTGCTACTCTCTTTCTTCAACTTACCAATCTTAATCACTTCCAAAGCATCCACATTCTCAATCTCACACACAGTATAATCGCAAAAGGACAAAGAACCAATCTTCAACGATTTCAACTTGGGACAATTCTTCAAATAGAAGTGATGATTTGGGTTCGATTCGCGCACCTCATAACGTGTGAAGCACTTCTCTCCAATCACCACACTCTCCAATTCCTTCAGTCCAATTATCTTCACTTCTTTCACACGCATAAAGCACTTGCTACCCACTTTCAATGACTTGAGAGAAGGCATCACACTCAGATCAAACACAGTAGTCTCTTCTCTATTACAGTTGTAATCGCTCACAACCAATTGCTCAATAAGACTGTGGAAAGGATCATAGCAATTAATTGTCACCACTTTGTAGTCATGCTCATCATTCAACCACTTCCCTTCATACACAATATCACCATTTCTATCGTACTGAACACCCTCGCCCCAGCGCAATCCCTCACAAATCTCACCCTCGTACTCAATTCTTGAAACATCAGCGTAGTAACTGCGACCATAACACACATTCAAGTCATCAACACGAAAACCCTCATACATCATGTGGTTGTCCTTGTTGTACAACACGCCCCAACCACATGGCTTGCCGTTCAACACATCACCTTCCCAACGCTCCCCGTCCTCATTCAAATCCACAATCTCGTTGTGCTTCACCCCACTCAAATCATCCTCATTCACTTTCAGCACTCTCTTCTTGTCCAAATCAACCACAATCACTCCCTTGTCTCCACTCTCGGCAATCATGCAGTCGTCCACTCTTGAGACACCCTTCATGACGTGGAATCCAGAAGCATTCTTGTCATGCTTAAATGTGAAGATACTGTGTTGAGAGTGTTCAGGAACCATAGAATCAGCAAACACCACAGGAGAACACTTTCGCTTGAACTGGTCGAAGACAGGAGACTGACCTTCCTCTCGGATCCTCTCCACGGTCTCCTTCACGAATGGGTGCTAATCTCAATTCATCTCAACAACACTCACATTCAACAAATCCACCACAGATGCCCTCGCGTTCACGTCCATCAGTAAACACCGGCTAACGAAGTCTGTCAACTCATATGACCATTTGGAGTGATTCCTTCCATCCATTTCATTGGTATTAGTGGCGAATGGGTCCCACCCCTTCGTCATCTTCATTACACTCATTCCAATACACCATATGTCACTCTTCAAACACGGCGTATTTGCAACCACCTCAGGAGCGATTAACAGAGAAGAATCATCCACACGCTGTCTCTTTGATCCATCATCTTCCAATTGAAGGCTCACATCACACACATCCAATTTCAATAATCCATTCTCTGAAATCAATACACTCGAGGGTTTCACGTTCTACATATCAATATCATCACCATTCAATTACACCATGAATCATATTACGATTGTGAAGATATTCCAATCCCAACAACCAACAACTCAACACCACTCGCAATTCGTCCTCATTCAATTCATTCCCCTTCTTCAAATAACCCTCTATCGATCCGTAACGACTGTACTCCGATACAATCTACTACTCACTCACTTCAACAATTCGCACCCATAACTCATTCTCTTTGTGAATCACGTCGTAACACTTCATTACAAATGGCGATTCACATCCTTTCAACCGATTCGACACACTCTCTATCTGTCCCTCATCCCACGATCCTTTCATCTTTCGAATCGTCACCAATTCATTAGATGATGTATCAACACCAAGAAACGCTCCTGTATCCTTTCTATCTCTAAACACTCCCTTTCACTCCACACCTTTCATCTAACGCTCTCTTGAGTCTATATGGATTACTGAAAACCATGTGAAAACTCCAACAATGTCTTCTTTGAAATGCACTCACCCCCCAACTCCACCCCGCTCCCACAACCCACATCACCAAACTACCCAACTCCTGCTTAATGCAACAAACACCCCACTCCCTCTTCAACGGTTGGGCAACCCTATGAACAAGTGGATTCTGCGCCTGAAGCATGAGTTCCGGGTGCCTCCGGAACGATTCTGTATATTCTACAATGCGACTATCCTTCAACTCAATCTCCTTCTTCATCTGATCGCGCTCCTTCACAAGAAAGTCGATCACTCGTTTGCAGGTATCCACTGCCTCCAATGTCGTATTCAACTCCTGTATCATATCCTCCTTTTCCTTCGTGCTCATCGCAATCGAGTCGTAGACATCATTTCCCTCCGCCTGCAAGTGCTCCATGCTCTTCAGTAACTCCTCCTTCTGTTTGTATATCACTTCGAGCCCTCTTCTCCTTGAAGCCGCGTTTATGTCACATCCCGCATCGTTTTGGCTCAGCATTTGTCTCGCTGATATATACTCTTCCAGATATGTTCCGTTTGGAGTTGCCATCTCTTGAAAACAGGAAGAATCGGAGATCGCCAAACACCGGAGAAAGGAGCATTCCTGCTGCAGCTGACTCACCTTCTTCGAGAGCTCATCGAGTTCTTGCACTGACATCTCAATTACGGACGCGAAGCCGATTCCTGCTATTACCGTGTTGTATCCAACCCCTCTATTGACGGAAGTCGGAGTAGAACGCAAGAGGGACAGAAGTGTTTTGAACTCAAATCAGAATGAGGAGTAAAGCACGTCGTTTAGTATCGTATCCTAACGTCCACATCACTAACAACAAGAATATGCACTATCCTCACTCCAATCCACCCATCCCCCCATTCTGTCACTCCCTTCTTGCCATCCTGAAGAGACCATCCAACTATACTCCATACTCTTCCAATGCCCTCCTCCAATCCATTTTCCCCATCTCCCGCTAGAACACCCAAATAACCGCGACTCATTCGTTCCACACGGAAAACAAGCAAGAGAGAATCTGCGTTGGAAATGAACCGTCAGCACGAGAGAGAGGGCATTATGACGCTCACCAAGGACAACATCATGCCCGTAGACAGTGTTTTCATTCCGGAAGAGTACAGAGTGCGTATTCACGGGAGTACTCATCACTAGGACAAGTTGGATGGCATTCTGATGACGAACGGAATGATCGAGGACCGCAGCGCCAAACTCGCCTACGATCTGAAGCGCGACTACGGCAATGAACGCATTCAGCTGATTTGCATTCTGAAGGTACTCATTCTCTATCCTTGTTAGTGCTCAGGGTGCGCACACCTTCTTTTCTGCCCTCACGCGCCATATGCAGCAGCTGGGAATGCGCTTTTCGTACGAGTTCATGAAGGTAAAGAGCTACAGCGGTTCCGAATCGACGGGAGATGGTAGGCGTATGGGATGCGTGTGATGCACAGTCAGAATCGACGGCATCAACCTCGACATCCTGAAGAACAGGCATGTCCTCATTGTGGAGGACATTATTGACACAGGAAACACTATGAAGGCGCTGCTCCCCATCATCGAGTCGAAGGGCGTGAAGTCCCTCGCTGTCACCTACACTCACTTCCTCTAAGCCATAGACGTGTGTGTTGTGTGAGAAGGATACGCCCCTGAGCTGTGGCTACAAGAGCAATTACTGCGGCTTCATCGTGCCTGACATGTTCATTGTTGGCGACGGCTTCGACTTCGACGAGATCATGCGCGAGATGGCTCATGTGGGCTGCATCAGCAAGTACGGAATCGAGTACTATACGCATCACAAAGTGTTTGAGAACGAATCGCGTGTCTGTTGAAAACAGGACAAATCTCCACCATCCTTGTCAGCTTTCTCGTGTTGGAGGCGATCAACTCATCGTAGTTCAGCGCCTCTGACTCCGTCATCACAAACTCCCTATCCACCTCTGCCTACTCGTCACCCCTCTCCACCACACGAACGAGGAAGGCGTCAATAAAACCGTCCTTGGAAGGAACGACTTCTTTCATGCGCTTCAAGAAGGACGTATGCTCTCTCTGTGCGCGATAGGCTGGCTGCTTCTCCGGATGCTACACGTGACCGGGACCACCACCACCAACCTTCAATGCCTTCATCATCGCATCATCATAATCCCACAAGAAGGAGGTGTGATGCAGCATGCGATCGCTCGAAAAGCCTACTCATTATCAAGAGCGGCAACAACGACTCTGGGCGTTGCCTGCGAACTTTTGGTCCCCAAACACGTAGTCGTTCTCTCGCAAGGCGAACGAATCGACACCGATGCGTTTAAACACTTTGGAATAGAACTCCCCCGTCCAGTTCATAAAAGGCGTGGGAAACACGCAGTTCGGGAAGTCGCTCTACGCCATAAGAAACACCGTCATCGCGATACCTACGTCATAACACACAGTTTTGCAGCGATACCTTATTCAACACAAAGGTCAAGCAAAAGGTCGAGTAATCGACCACAACCGTGCCACCCCCAGAGAAACGCTTGATCACGGGGAGATGCAGCTCCTTTGCTTTTTCAACGTTTATCAATTTGTCCACCTTTCCGGAAAGACCCATCACAATCGAGGGATTCAAGTGGCGATTCACTAAACACCTATTCATGAGTCCTTTTCCCTTCTGCTCCTCACCAATTGGATTTCGTCACTCTCAACAACGCTTCCTCAATCATCAGTTGGCGATAGATCGTGGTGCTGCCTATTACGCCTCCTTCTGCATGCTCACTTGGTCAAACGCAGCAGCTTGATTGCCGGCCTGTTCATTGCGAGCGTGCACGAAACAAACACTGCTTGACTAAAGAGTATGGTAAAGCGCCATGATGGCTTCAGGAGAAATCATCTTCCACTGCTTCCTACACGTCACACAGCCTACAGAAGCACACTTCAAACTATTGATACACTGCACGACTCTGGCAATGCGTTTCCTCGTCTCGGGGTCGATCACCTTCTCCTCGAACTGCTTCTTCTTCCGATCCGTTTCCGCAGAGGACGTGCTGTTAATGCTGCTTCCTTCCATGTCCACAAGACGCTCCGTCACCCAGATACAGCCGTTGTTGCCAATGATGCAGCCCACATCGCAGTCGAGATTCACGAAGTGCTGTTTCAGCTTCTTGATCAACACGGAGGGCACGGACACGAGCACGCCATTCGTCAGCTGGGCATGACACACTCAAGAGAGTCCAACCTTTCCATACTTCGGCGAACGCGTGTGCAGAGAAGCGGAGCCACGGGAATCCACGTTCTGGATCTCGGCCTCCATGTCAAACACCACCCCAACGAACTACACTCACCAGGTCTCCTTCCACGAAAAGGGACCGCATCTGCAGCACATCTTCGTCGTTTCTTCGACGATGCTCACCACCCGGAAGAAGAACGCTGTTGATGCTCAGACCGGCATTCTGATAGGACGCGATATCGATGTCCCAGGAGCGAGAAGAAAGCTGCAATCAGAACGAGAAAAGGAGGATCCTACGTTGACTACTCTCCCGACGACGACATCTCCGATCTTCGCGTAATAGCGAGATTTTAGCGGACGAATCGATATCAATTTGTTCACTCTTTCGACGATACCGCACACACTGGCGATCATCTTTCCGTCTTGAATGTATACTCCGTGGCCTCTATTCACGATCACGCACAAACGAAAAGAAAGCACTTTAGGAAGCCCTGCTCGGTGGTAATCACTTCTCCTGGAACGACGAGGATGAGGTTGGACTCCAGTTTGTCGGGATCGATATCCTCCTTCTCTTTAATATCCGAAAAAGAAACGTTCATGGGAACGAGAATACTGCATTCTCGTTCTAAAGCAGGATGAATCGGTCGAGAAACGGCTCATTCGGAGTGGACTGCCACCGGCCATTCCGCTCCCGCCACAGAACGCGGGAAGAACGGTGGTGTGGCTTGGCGCGATTTCTTCGCTTGGTCTTCCCGCCATAGGATCCGTTCATTTTCTTTTATCGCCATGTTCTATTCCGTCTATGTACTGACAAAGAAGGTTGGGTCCATTGTCGCCCTGTTACGTCTAGGGATTTCTCGCTCCAATTTGGTGGTCTGCGCGTACCGACTCTCATCCGTAGGGCAGAGGGAACATCGAGAAACAAGCTGCCCAAGAAACAGATTCTCTCCTCAAACATCCAGGACATGTGGTGCGTGCTTTGCTTTCGCCTCTCATTGTAGCATCAGTGTCATCCACCCAAAGTGCGGTCCGTTAGCCCTCCGTCTCTCTGCCGTGCTGCTCTTGGGGATTACACGCATTCACAACGTGCTCCCTGCTTCGTTCTTTCACTTCCAGAGACAGTGCAAGTACCTCCTGTCCGACACCAATGACATCTTTGGCAGAGTGCGCTTCCAGTCGCACCCGCAAGCCGTCAACCTCCCCGAGGACAACTCCTTCCTCCGGTTCGCTCCTTTTCTCTCTTTCATCCCCAGACAAGAACGAGCCAGTCTCCCCGTCGACAGCACCCATCTGCAACAAGGCTTCCTCGAACTCCACCTGACTGCGTCGCAGGTGCATCTTCTCTCTCCCCCTCACTCCTAGATGGGCTTGAACCCCATTCTCGACACGCTGAACCTGGAGGACGGACAGCTGGTGATCGGCGAGGAGGGTCTCGAGGGCGTGCTGCAGGGAATGGAAACGCCCATGTCCGACATCCCCGTAGCTCCTCCTCCACTGGTTCACTCTAGGCGCAGTCCGACATGACGCTGCACCGCCTGACCGACGAGGGCAGCGCGCTGCTGAACACGCAGCTCCAGCAGCTTGCCGAGGCGCAGCAGGACGTGGACTTCGGGGGCGATTTGATGGATTTCGACCCGATCGGACCAGCCAGCGAGCAGCCGCAAGCGCTCCTCGTGCTCACGCCGCCCAAGATCTCGCTCCGCAAACGCAGCCTGCCCGTGATCAAGCCGGATGCGCGCATCGAGCTGAGCGACGAGGTGTGGAAGAAGCAGCGACTGGATCTCTCCTATATGGTGGTGAAGAGGCCTCCGCTGCCGGTGTTCGATTCGTTCGGTGTGGCGCTGTCGAATGATGCGATCCTTCCCGTCTGTTTGTTGATGACGTGTGAGGCGTAGACGTACCAGGACGAGATCATCGACCTCCTCCAGTACTACACGAGCGTCGAGGGGCGGATGAGCGACGAGCGAGTGGGTGCTGTGCGATGTGTGTGAGCGTAGCTGAGTCATTCGTCGATCGAGCGCAGACGAGGCACCTCGCTCTCAGCGCCGCGTGCCGACGCGTACGTCCTTGCGTTTCTCCTCACTCGCAGCTTTGGGCCCAACGGCGACGTCATGGACTTCGACCCCATTGAGGGAGAGTAAGCGCTCTCTTCCTACTCTCACGTAGTCTTCCTGAAGGACTTCCTGAGGGGCTTCCCGAGGGGCTTCCCGAGGGAGAGACGCTGGCTCTGGTGGACACGACGATGGGGATGGGATCGGGTAGTCTGGCTCGTGGGGTTTGGCTGTTTGTTTCAGCGATAGCGGTCCCTTTGTCGGGCGCCTCCTCCTCGTCCAGCACGCCCTCCTATCAGAACACGGTGCGTCTTCTCAGGTAGTGAGCGAGAATGGGGCGTGAGGAATAGCATGTTGGAAGATGCGGGGTTGAGAGAGCACTCGGTCAGTTTCGACGCGTTTACAGCGCAGAAGAACCGAGGGTTTGTGACGAAGTCGTTTTACAGTCTCCTGGGTTTGCGACGGGCTGATGCGCTGATGTGTAGTCCTAGCTACGGACAATCAGGTCATGCTCAACCAGCAAAACAGCTATGGAGATATCGAAGTATCCAGTGTCATTCTTAACTAACGGTGTTTGTTAGACGGACACTTTTCTTTTTCTTTTCGCACACATCACTCGTATGGAAGGCGAAGAGACGCCGTACAGCTATCTTGGGGTCCAGGCACTGCCTCCGCGTAAGAAGGGACGCGATCGTCGTCGTCTTAACAAGGCGATGAATCGCGTGGAGGAGGAAACGGACGCAAACGCGGTGGAGGTGGAAGAACCGACGCTTGTCGTGGACGATGCGTTTAGTCCCGAAGTGGAAGAGTGAGGGCGGCATTCGTCTGTAATCACTAGATTCGCGCACGTGAGAATACCGGAGGGCGTGAAGTGCGACGACCATCGTGAACTGAAGTACGAGTTCTTGGACAATACAGCGGATATTCAAGTGCACGCATGTAGTCTATGATGGATTCGGTGATCCTTTAGGGGGAAGTTCACTTCAGGAGGCATTCGAGCAGTGCATTCTCGGAATGTTTGGGTGAGCTTTCTTACCGATTTCGAGTCATACCCAGGTACATGACCGACATGGAGTTGGTTGGCATCAATCTCGAGGAAACGCCCATTGTGGTGAAGGCGACAGGTTTTGGATCCGATTTACTCTTCACGGATAGGTCACGACTGCCTGTCCCTGCTGTATAACGTGTTGAGCGAATTCCTGTGCTCCAACAACACGATGGACTTGCTGATGCGCGACGTTCGTGTGATCACGGAAATGGACGGAAAGGACTTCTCCTCCATTCGGTTGCTGGGCTTCGGCGAGAAGTACGACCCCAAGAAGCATTCGCAGGGAACCGAGATCAAGGCCATCACCTACAGCAACATGCAGGTTCACGTGAGAGACGATGCGACGCACATCTACGTCATTCTTGACATTTCCCGTGTTTCTTTGCAACAAACGACGAACAGTCATTCCAACATACTCTTTCCCAGATCCTTGCGCTTCTCGTTCAGATTCGCGTAGCGCGTGTCCGAACCGCCAAACAGCTTCCTTCCTCTCGTCTCCTTGAAGTTGAAGCTCAGCTCCTCCGTTGTATTCGACGCCCTCTGAACCAGCGGAGACGGCGTGGGCGTCGCGCCCTCGCTCGTCGCCGACATGGTGCTGTTCGTCGACAGGCGCAGCGACGGAGGGTGCTTCAGCGACGAACGGAGGGAGGAAGGGGGTGGAGGGGGTGGAGGGGGTCTGGTGGAGGTGTGCTTCGTTGGAGGAGGAGGAGGCGGCTGTCTCGAAACACGCTGTGAAGGTGGAGGTGGCGGTGGAGGCGGCTGCTTTGTCGTGTGAAGCAGAGCGGATGGGGGCGGTGTGGGAGGGGGTGGGGGTTTCACCGACGGAACACTGTTCCGAATGGTGTCTGGCACAGCCTCTTTGGGAGAGGTTTCTTCGACAGGGAGAGATTGCGACGACTCGAGAGGGAGCGAGAGGCGGCGGTTCGTTCGAGCGGGTTTGATTGCCGTGGAGGGCGAGCTCAGCCGTCTCTGTCGCTCGAGCTCGTTCTGCCGCTCACGCTCTTCGCGCTCCTTGCGCTGTTGCTGGATGCGCAACTCGCGTTGTTGTTGTTCCTCCTGCATGCGCTGTCGCTGCTGTCGGCGTTCTTCTTCCTCGCGATCTCTCTTCATTTGTTCTTGCTGTTGTCTTTCTTCCTCTTGTCTTCTCTTCCTTGATGCTTCTTCTTGTCTTCTCTCTTCTTCTCTTCTTGCTGCTTCTTGTCGTTGCCTTTCTTCTTCTTGTCGTTTCATTTCCTCCTCAATCCTTTTTCTCTCTTCTTCTTGTCTTTGTCTTTCTTCCTCTTGTCTTCTCTCTTCTTCTCTCATTCTTCTCTCCTCCTCACGCTTCCTCTCCTCCTCTCTCTTCATTCTCTCCTCCTCAATTCTCTTCCTTTCCTCCTCCTCTCTCATTCTTCTCTCCTCCTCACGTTTCCTTTCTTCTTCCTCTCTCTTCACTCTCTCTTCCTCCTCTCTCCTCACTCTCTCCTCCTCTTCTCTCTTCTTCCTCATACTCGGTATCGCCGACGTCGGAATCGGCGGCGGCAGCACGCTCTTCTTCTTCTCCACACTGCCCTCCTCCTTCTTCACACGACCTCCAGACGCGCGAATCTCGCTCAACAACGACGCCATTCCCGCGGGACGCGGAGGAACGGGCTGCTCGGGCTTATCCTCCACAGGCTTCACCGACAGAGAAGGAATCGGGGGTGGCGGTGGCTTCACTGTTGGCGATGAGAGCGTGGCGGGTGGTTCGGGTTTATCACTCACAGGCTTCACAGAGAGTGACGAAACTGGAGGTGGCGGCGGCTTCACCGTTGGCGAGGAAATACGCGGCTCTTTCGGCTGCTTCAAGGTCGCAAAGCTGGGGATGGGAGGCGGCGCGGGCTTCTTGCTTCGCTGTGAGACGGATGATTCGGTTGAAGCATCCGTCTGTGTTGATAGATTGGACAGACTTCGGTACACCGAACTCGCTCTCGTCTTCTCCTCTTCACTCTCAACGGGAATCTAGAATGAAGACACAGCAATACAAGAACGCGTGAGGCTGCACGGATGACATCTGCTTCCGATTCCGACACCGAAGAGGAGTAATCCCGTAGCTTTGCTGGAAGAAATGCGACACGATCGGCATTTGGATTGGATATCAAAGACGCATTCGCATCTAGCACGTGAGACAACAATACTGCTTCTCACCGTTTTGCTTTATTCCGTATATGACAGTCTGTTTCTGATTGAGCTCTCGAATATCACCATTGAGAACACGGACTTGGTTTTCGAACGAACCTATATTTGTCTGCAGCGCCTTGAGTCGGTTTGCCACAGTCTACCCATCAAACACCCATTGGAGTCAAAACGCCCATCCTCTGCGTAAACAGCTCTGCGAAGCTGCGCATGTACACTTGAATGTCGTCTTCACTGTGGATTACGCTGATCGCCTTGCTCTGTGCGTGCATCCATTCGCTGTTTTGTGCTACACGCAGTAAGCAAAAGGTGCTCCACTCTGGAAACGTCACGGCTCAAACCCTTACGTTGCATTCTTCACTTCGATGAAGGCGAAGATGAATATCGAGACGAACAGAACAAATCTCGTTCAACGGGAAACGAGAATTCACGCAATTAGATATGATTTCGATCTTGGGATGGAAGCGGGAATAACGGGGATGTAGCGCATTTAGCGACGGGTGGTTGTTCTCGTGAATGGTGGCTGGAAAGAGTCAGAATTGGTTTAGCTACAAGTTGAAATGGTACACTCGTTATTTCGCTGGTTTCTAATCGCCATAGCCTTCTCAAAAGTCTTTTCGTACTAAGAGAATTCTCGCTAAGAAGATGAGACAAAACCGTCCTATCCCTCAGTGGTTCCGTCTTCGTACTGGAAACACTATCAGGTTTGCAATTCTGCATCTGCTCTGATCCCCTAGATACAACTCGAAGCGTCGTCATTGGAAGCGCACTAAGCTTGGTATCTAAGCTGTTCTTCTTGGAGTGGGCAATCAATACGCGTGTTTCTTGGCAAACAGTTCACTCGGACAGCGTAATCGCACTCATAATCGCGGAATACTCAACGTGCTGCTTCAACCAGTCCGAGAAGACGGGGTTCGTTTCGTCGGGAAGGTGTTCCTCGAAGTACTCGGCGAGAACGAGGAGCATGCAATAGCGGTGAAGGAAGTGCGTCGCACGATCCCGCGACTCCTCTCTCTTCTTCTGCGTCGCTTGGGCAGACATGGAAGCGGACTAACGCGTTACATACACCCATAACACGCACATGATAGTGATAGATCACCTCACGAATGTTCTGCATATCGCTCGACAAATCGATGATGTAGTCCAGCTTCCTCTTCGCCTTCGACCCACAACGCATCATTCCAATGAGCTCGGTCACACAGCTGTAGTAGCCCTGGAGGAGCATCTTCTGACTTCCGTCTTGGTTGGACGCTGGCTGCGCGTCGCCCGCGTCCTTAATCCTCGACATCAACGAATGCCACTCTCCTCGCTTGAAGGACAGCGCCATCGAGCAGATAATCATGCCCGTGGTCGTACGCCCTCTGCCAATCTGACAGTTGAACACGAAGTAGTCCTGCGAATTGGAGAAGGTGATTCGCACCAAATCGTCGATCGTCGTGGCCAGCGGCGCCTGCTCGTCTGTGATCGGAATGCGGAACAGCGAAATCTGGAGATCGGGGGTGCTCTGGTTAATGCTGCGATACACCTCTTCCAACTACGCTTCACACACTCCACGCATTTCTACGGTAACAACACTTCCCTTCGTGATCGGAAGCAGATGCATCACGCTCTGGTTCTTTTCGTTCTCGTCATTCACCATGATCATGGACTGATTGACCGACGCCTCCTGGAGAATGTCCTGCTTGAACTTCCGCTCGATTTCCAACACACGCTCTCTACGCGTGAAGCAAGGGTGGAAGCGGCACGTGTCAATGCCGGTAAAGATCAAGTTGTTGATCATATCGGAGGTGTTTCGCAGAGAGTAGGGCTTGCCGTTGATGAAAATGATCGGCTCTTCGCGCAGATTCACCCACGTCTAATCATCACATCATCGCGAGGAGCCAACGATATTCCTCCATCCGTACGTGCTCTTGATGTACTCCACCGTGTTTACGACTCCGCTGATCATCGGAATGCCCTCGCCGAACACGCGGTCCATAAAGCCGCTCACTCGGAAATTGGGGGCCCCATCGAGCTGCGGCACCTACACTTCACTCGCATGAACAGGTCGTACGAGATGCACGTTGCGCGACCCCGGGAAATAGTCGTCCTTGATGATGGAGTTCAGATTCAGCACCAGACCGTTAATGTGCTTGTACACAAAGGAATGCGTTTTCTCCTTGGTTGTCTTCGCATCGCTGGACGGTGTATTCTCAGCCTCGTCACTGTTCGGCATCGGAGTGTTAATGCACGAGATGGAAGAATCGTACCCGAAGTGCGTGGGCGACGTGAAAATGACCGTCTTGGGGTTGTTCAGTGAGTTCAGAATCAGCTCGATCTCCGGCCGTCCTCCCAGCCACTGCGTGAACGACATCGCGTTTCCCGCGGTTTCGTAGTACTACATGAAACGCCCCTCCCAACCCTCACCTCCAGATAGTCGTCGATAATCATCAGATACACGAGCTTCTGCAGCGACTGGAGGTAGCGCAGATACAAAAACGAGTGGTTGTTGTGGCTCTCCGCAACGGAGTGCGTGTTGTACAGCGCGTACTGCTGCGCGATGTACTCGAACAGCGACAGCGGAACGAAATCCTCCGGATTTGTGGAAAAGTCGTTTTCGAGGGGATTCTTGCCGTCGACGGGAGTGATGGTGTCCAGCATGCTGGCGCGAATCACGCCGAACACGCGGTAGAGGTGTCCGTACCCGCGGGAGAGCAGTCTGCACAGATCGACGACGACGTTCAGACACATGAGATAGGAGAAGGAGAAGCCTTCCTCGTCGGAGTCGGGGATGATGGAGGCTAGAGGTGACGGAGAGAGAGGGAGCCCACGGAGGAGAGAGTCGTCGGTCTTCTGACTGTCGTCGCGGAGATGGAGGTAAACGAGCTGGAGGAGCGGGAGGTGGAAGAGCAGTCCGCTGAGGTTGTGCGAGAAGAGCACGACGGTGGAGGCGGCTTCGTGCTTGGGAGGAATGGAGCGCACGAGGGCGATGAATCTAGGGATGAAGAGAGTGCGAGAGTGCGACTGGTCGACGGAGAGTGTGGAGGGAATGGAGTAGTGGTTGCTGCTGATTCGACTGTAGTGGATGTGGATGGACTCCGTGCTGGGCAGCGAGGACGAGAACAACTGGGTGAACCCCTCTCTGATGGTCACGCCGATCACGCAGTCTCACTTGGAGGTGAATACGGCGTCGCGACGGATCAGCTGCTTGTAGTTCTCGATCGAGTGGCTCTCCTGGTTGTATCCGGACAGCACGAAGTACGCGTTGTCGAACGCGTCCAGCTCCTTCACCACGCTCGTCTCGATCTGGTCCAGCGCCTCGCTGTGGTTGTCGTAGTTCGCGTAGGAGGGCGACGTCCTGCACGTAACACAATACCGCCGCGCCCACATCAGAGGAGACACTCGGTCGCGCAAACAGAACAGCGAGTGGTCGATGATTCTACGCGTCATCTCTCTTCCCATCGCCAACACGGAGGGACTGCGGTGAATGTTCACGATGAACAGGTGCTTCGGAACGGAGCTCGGCAGCGAGGACCACGAGTTGGTAATCTCCTTCAGGTTCTGTCTGTAAGTGCGCCACACACCGCTTACCAGATATTTGGTGAAAATCGTGCCGAAAACGGGCTCGCGCTGGTGGCACTTCAGGAGAAGTTGCTTCGCCACGATGTTGTTCTCCTGATCGGTGACTTGTTGCTGTAGCAGGAGTGTGTGCACGTTCAGGTATCTATGGATCATCAAGACAACGCGCAACGACCCCGAAGTCCCCAGCGACAGGTTCGAGAACATATATCCCGAATTGTCCCCAAAGTTCACGCTCAAATACTGGTCGATGTGCGCGATGTTGATGGAGTTGTACAAGTCGTACACCGTGGGCGTGACCTCCAGCCACTGCATAAACGTCACGTGCTCCGTACCCTGCGTCTCGTGCAGGTACAGCCCCACAGCGATCATCAGGTAGTACTTCCGAAGCAGCTTCACCGCCAGATCCTCCCACGCCGACTTCTCCGTCTTGTTGGAGGCGAGGATGATGCTCTGGCGCACGCGCACGATGTGCTCGAGGATGCTGTACACGGGCGACTGCAGCTGGATCACGCTGTCCACCAGCGACTTGACGCGAAGTCCCGCGGCAAACAAGTTGGTCAGATTCATGATCACCGCGAAGTTCCCGTTCTGCAGCAGCGAGTCCTACACTGAAACGCCTCCCGCGATTCTACGTAGAAGAGATGGATGTTGTCGCTTTCCGTCGGGAGCGGTCTTCCGTTGTTCTCCCAGCGCGGCTTTTCCGTTTCGGTGGGTTCTGTGGAGAGATCCACTTCGGGAAGGTCCTCAAGATGATACAGAATCGCTGCGGATTATGGAATGCCAAAAACAGTCACGATTTGGGGTCGTGGGTGTGACCGACACATCGCCTCCGGTTCCATCCTCGTTCACTTCGACAACGGTGGCGTCAGAGGGCGTGCCCGCCTCCAGCGCCTCCGCGGAGTCGTTCTCCATCGTGGGACTCAGCAGGCGGTGCAGCTCGCTGTGCCTCTCCTGGAACTGGCGGAGAAGGAACTTCCATTTCTGCGGATAAGAAGAGAGCCGAGTGCTCACGCGGACGAGGATCCCGATCGCGGCGCAGTAGGTGCTCTTGTTGTGTCCGCTCATGTCCGAGAACACGATGCTCTTGCTGTTGCTGTTCTTGACCAAAATCTCCACGATTTCTGATAGCGCGTTCTAGGTGTAAGAAGGCGGAGTCAGTGGAACAATGGACGGCGGATTGGTCTCGATGATCGGAATGCGGCAGTAGTTGGTGTCATATCCCCTTGTCCCAACAATGTAGAACATTTCCCGCGTTGTGAGCAGAGACGAGGTGTTCACATGGAGAATCTGCTTGCGCAACTACGATGAATCGATGACAGAAGGACTACATTGTGGAGGGTTTCTTCGTTCTGGACGACGATGTTGCACCCGTTGCCGACCACGCGACACTCATTCATGACGTCCTTCTTCAATCGCTTCTCCATGTTCTCCACCTTACTCTTTGTGATCACGGACTCGTCGTTGAACAGGTTCTGAAACGGTTCGTCCCCTTTTCGCAGCACATAGGACACGCCGTTGATGAAGCTACAGCTAAGGCAGGAGATGCGAGAAAACATTGACGGTTCCTCTCGGAGATTGATCCAGATGATTTCGAGCGCTTCGTCTCCCTGCGAGTGGAGCATGTTCACAATACTGTAGATACTCGACTCGTCCGGCTGCGCGCACGAATACACATTCCACGGATCGTATCCGGTGAAGGAAGAAACGCCGGCGAAGCCCGTGGTTGTCTACAGAAACAAGAGGGGGATATGAGAATACTGTTTCTTCGCACTTGCTGGGGATCTTGTCCGTTTTCAGAATCATCTTTCGATTCAGCACAACGCCAGTGCGAGACCGCTCCAACATCTTTGTATACTCGTCCATCTTGCTACACAGTGTTAGCGAAGGAATGCAAAAGAGAAACCTTACGCAGAACCGCCATTATCCTTCACTGAAATGGACTTCGACGATCTCCTCTTCAACGACGGCTCATACACACTCTGTCTCTTGCCTACGACGTAGGATGAAGATCTGCGTATCATAGTCCACAACTGTATCCACAGGAATGCGGAATCCGCTCTCGGTGGGATCCCTCCCATTTGGATGAGCGTGGAACTGGAACACACTTCTTCTTTATGGCAGAGGAAAGAGGGGAGTTCGTCCATCTACGATTCGAGAATGAGAAGATCATTGAGGGACGTGATCTGTTTGAGAGGGTCTGTCTTCTCTGCACTGTGAATGATGAGGATATCCGTGTGGAAGTCCCAATCGTGAAGTAGTTCTTGCGTGTAGCAACGATGGGTAGAATTCCCATTTTGCGAGACCGAGTGCGACCCTACCTACTCGAAAGGGGATTATCGGTCCCATCCTTCGCAATGAAATCACTGCTTGATCTTTCCACGAGGAAGCAGCAGAAAGAGCAGCTCAGTCTGTTGATTCAGGTTTGGAATCCGATTTTGAGGTGAAGGGTAGATGATCAACGACACGATCAACGAATCAGCGAACTTGAAGGATGTGGTCCTATCGTTTCTGGGACTGAGGCAATCTGCAAGTCATAGTGACAACTATTCCTCTGGGGCTACGAGCAGTGAAAAGGGTAATCATCATGCAAGAAGCGATAGCGAGTCAAATCGGGTCCTTTGCCTTGTTTTACGATTATTCATAGATTCCTCGAGATGACAGCAGTGACGTCACAACCATTCTCCAGAGTGATTGGTCCATCGACTTCGACGAGCTTGATATGATTCGCCAGGCGGGTCAGGGTGCATTCGGTCGCATTTACAAGGTGATAGTCTTTCTCTTGTCTGATCCAAAGGCGCGCTATCGAGGCACCTATGTCGCAGTGAAAGAGTTTCAAGTGAACGAGATGTCTGAAGAGTTGCTGAACGAGATGAAGTACGAGGTGTCAATCCTGAGTGGTGTGCGAGTCGCATACAGCCCATAACGCATAGCTGCGCCACCCGAACATCGTCCTGTACATCGGTGCGTCGCTGGAGCCGCCTCACGTAGGAATGGTGACGGAGTGGTGCGAAAACGGCTCTTTGGCGGATTATCTGCACGACTTCACCAAGCCGTTATTCGGGAAGATATGTGTTGAGCTCGCGTTGGAGATCTCGCAGGGCATGGAGTACCTGCAGGGTCATCACAACGCGATCATTCACCGCGACTTGAAGAGCGACAACATCCTGCTGGGGAGGCATTATGAGGCGAAGGTGGCTGACTTCGGGCTGACGGTGATTGAAGAGGAGGGGGTGTGCAGTAATGTGGATGGAAGTGGAGGTGTGCATTCTTCACGAGCAAGCATTGAAACTGAAGAGACCACTCTCCCATCACGACACACCCTGCGAAGCATGCTGACAAACCCCACACTCGTTGTCCTGCTCCCCCACACTCATGAACTAGATGGACGGAACCGAGGACGAGGGCGGCTTCTACGGCACGGAGGGAACGCTTCAGTGGATGGCTCCAGAGGTCATGAGCGGCGGCAAGTACAACAGTCGTGTGGACATGTGTGTGTTGGAGAGAAGACTCACGTGCAGTTACTCCTACGGGATTCTGCTGACGGAGCTGCTGGCGAGAATCGTGCCGTTTTCGGACACGTACGCGGACTTCGATTTCATCAACGACGTGATCGAGCACAACCAACTGCCAACGATCCCAAAGTGGTGGGTATTATTGGAATTCCGTGAATCCCAGGGTAAACTGCTACGAGAAGGACGCGCTGTACCTCAAGGGATGGACTGTGCTTCAGAAACACCACCCCGATCTCGTGTACCACAACATCCCCAACGATTTGAGTGTCTTGATTCGTCAGTGCGCCACAATGAACCCCCATGCCCGTCCTCCGTTCAAAACGATCGTTCCCTGCTCTTCCCTCTTGTTCTGTAGACGATCACGCTGCTGCGTCTGCGCGAGCAATCGCCTCTCCTCTTCCTCCACACCTTCGACCTTCCCCGCATCCGAGCGAACCTGCAGGACGCGCGTTATCAGTCCCTGGCGCTCCACGAACTCATCGCGCTCCTCACCCACGTGCTGGTGCCGTGCGCGTCGTGCACCGAAGAGATCTGCGAGGACCAGGCGGTGTTTGAGGAGTACGTCGAGGTGTTCGTTCCCGAGCTCACGGCGTGTGTGGTCCCAATCATTCACAGAGAGAGGGAGCGGTGGCGGGAGAGTTCGCTTCTTGCGCTGGGTGTTCGTGCAGCATTGGTGCTGCTGCGTTTCTTCTGCGCTGTTCCCCGTTCTGTACTGTCCCAGTTGTTTGGGGACGTTTTGTTCATTCTTGCCTGTTTGAGTTCGTTGTTCTGTCTCAGGATTAGCGTATCCGGACCTGGAAGAAGAGGGTGGAGCGAGTGAGAACGGTGGCTTGTCCTTGTCCTTGTCCGATATGTGCATGATCGTGAATATGTGCTGGATGCAGCTCCGTGTTGATGGTAAGGAGATGGACAGTGAGAAGGTGTTGGAGTCGTGTGTATGTGAAATGAGTATGTATTATTGTGCTGCTTGTAAGGGATAGATACAACGGAACGAAAGCGCTTGTACTATAGAATTGTGGATTGGATCCCGGAGGAGAGTTTAGTGGGTGTTCTTGTGAAACCAGATGAGGTGGAGAGGGGAAAGAAGAATACGGCTCTGAAGGAAGAGAGGATTCGTGAGACCGTTCGCAATCACATCATCCTCTTGCAGGATAAGTTTCAGATCCGTCTTTTAAGAGGAGTGAAGGAGGATTAGCCGTGTTTGTTGGAGACTGTGGAATGGATGGATATGGTCATCGATTTGGAGTTGTTTGATAGCAGCACACCCATTACCGTAGATTCTCTTGGAACTGAGGATTTACTAATCAACACGATTCGGTATTCTCACAGAGGAATATGAATCAGGAGATTGTACAGAGATTGTCAAAGAATTTGAATAGAGTGTTTGTGTTGTAGGAAGTGGATTAGGCCTAGTGACTCTTGGGAAGAGCATTATGCAGAGAGCGAGCTATATCACAAACCAGTGACTATCAGAAAAGTGAAAGGGAGCTCAGATACGACAGTGATTGAGAGCGTCTCGAAGCTGCTAAAGGAATGTGAATCGCCATATACCGTGAGGCTTGTTGACGTTACTCCCAAAGAGAACGAGTATTGGGTGAGTATTGCTGAAGGGAGTGATTAACAGATTGTGACAGAGTATAGTTGTCATGGATTGATAGGGGACTATTTGAAGAGGGGAAATGGATTGAATGAGGACGAATTGCAAATGGTGGCGAGTTGTTGCTTGTTGGGGTTGGATTTTCTTCATCGCAAGAATATCATTCATGGGGTAAATGAATGACGGTGGTATTGACGAATAGGCGGTCAAGCCCAACCACCTGCTTCTTTCACATGATGGAATTGTCAAGTTGGATGTGTTCGATATTGATACTCATCTGAAAGAGTATTGCTCAAAGAGGCAGTGTATTCGCCATTCTTCCATGTACGCGGCTCCTGAAGTGTTTGGAGGAGCGATGTGCTATAAGAGTGATGTGTGGTCTTTTGGAATCAGCATCATCGAGATGGCTAGAATCGGTAATCCGTATGCCGGACGTAGTGAGGAGGAGGTGAAGAAGGCTGTATTGGACGGTGATCCTCCATCCCTTTCCACGATTTGGTCTTGCGATTTGGTCGACTTCGTGAATCGATGTTTGGTGAAGGACGTTGAGAAGAGAGCATCCGTGGCTGAATTGTTGGAAGTGAGCGTTTCTCTGTGATGTGACGATTAGCACCCGTTCGTAAGAGCGTCTGTGGAGCGAATCAAGTTTGATAGCGTATCGCCGATCTTCAGCGAACTCATAAGCAAGCTCCAGGATTCTGAGGTTACCAAATTTCCAGCTGGTTACCAGTCGAGCTGCTTCTCTTATGCTTACTCGTTTGACTATCCTGGGTTCTACGCGATCAATGGATTGTCTAGAGTGGACGATTCTGTGATTGTGGAGAGCGGTGTGGAAGAAGTGGTTGTGATTGCGGATGTGAAGAACAGAGTGTTGTTGAAGGTGAATGACGTTGATTTGAGTGAGGTGAAACACAACCAGATACTGGATTTGAACGTGGAGGGCGATCGCTGGGAGGGTGATGTGTTGAACAAGAAACCGTGTGGGTGGGGCGTGTTGTACAACAAGGACAACCACAGAGTGTATGAAGGATTTCGAGTATACAGAGTGAATGTATGTTATGGTCGCAAGTACTATTCAGACATTGAGAAGATTAAGTACGAGGGCGAGATATGCGACGGAATGCGATGGGGTCGGGGTGTTCAGTATGACCGAAATGGCGATGTTGTGTATGATGGTGAGTGGTTGAATGATGGGCATTTGAGAGTTGTGATCACTCCAGAGAATGAAGTGTTTTATAATCGTATTGAAGAACTGGTTGTGAGTGATTATTGCTGCAGTGGAGAAGACTGGCTGTTAATGGATCTGGACTTCAGGATAATGGAATCTCTCAAATCCCTGATTGTGGGTGATGAGTGTTTTGACAATATACATAAATTGAAGTGGATTGGAATGAATGAGTTGGAGAAAGTCGAAATTGGAAGGAACAGTTTCACGAAGAGCAAGGATAGTTATGACGACGCTAGCTATCGTCATTTCTACTTGAAGAACTGTCCCAAGTTGAAGTCATTGAAGATTGGTTGTTACTCCTTCTCTGATTACACTGTGTGTGAGATTGAGAATGTGGATGCACTGGAAGAGATTGAGATCGGCTGTATTGGTGAAGGAGGTAGTGCAAACTTCTACTATGCGCCTTTAGAGTTAAAGAGTAGATGGTTCTTTCCTGTCAGTAACGATTAGATTTGCCTTCTCTCAGATCGTTCAAGTGCGGTGATTATGCCTTCAATAGTAGTAACCGTGCTGTGTTTGAGAGTCATTCCTTCTTGTGCGTTTGACTGATTAGACTTGCCTGCGTTGGAGTCCATTCAAACGGGTTGTAACGCATTCTATGACACAAAATCCATACAGTTGAATAGTGTTCAGTTGTTGGATGGACTGATGACTAGATTTGCCAAGGCTGAAATCGCTCCGCTTTGGTGAGGAATCTTTCCATAACTGTGATAATGCTGCATTTAAGAGTTGTTTCTTCTTGTGTGAGTGATTGACTAGATTTCTCAGAGTTGGAATCCATTCGATTTGGTGACAACGCGTTCTATGCCTCATCATTACTGTTGGAGAGTGGGCGAGGAAAGAGAGGATAATGACAAGATTTGCCTTCACTCAAATCCGTTGAGTCTGGCGCGTTCACCTTCTGTGAGTGTTATTATGTTGCGTTTGAGAGTGATTGTGTATTGTTTCAGTGATGGAATAGACTTGCCTGAGTTGACCTCCATTCAAATGGGAGAAGACGCATTTGCATTTATTAAGGATGATTCGTCGTTGGTCATGCGGAGTAGATTCAAGGGGTGATAATCAACTGGTTAGACCTTCCAAAACTCACTACACTCACAACACTCACAACAGATGATGAAGAAAGCAACACGTTCCAGTGTCTGCGTCATGTCATTCTTGAAAGTGGATTCTTGTTCAATGGAGTGATGATCAGACATGCCCAGTCTCACCAATGTGGCTCTTCCAAATGCATTCAATCATTACCGGAACATTCGCTATTCAAGAGGGTGTTGTGTGAATCGGATGATGAATAGACATTGGCGCTTTGGCTAACCATCCCAACCTCCCAAAACACAATCCAAAGGCTACCGTGTTGAGTATCAGTGACTGGAACTCGCTTGAGTCCACTGTGACTAAGATCATCGTTGACAATGGTGTGAGTGAGCCTGGTTTGACTGAACTGGATTTGACTCGATTCTCTCAACTGAAACTGTTGAAAGTCGGTCGCTTTTCTTTACCATTTGTGAATGAATTGAGATTGATTGGATTGAAGAGACTAAAGAGTGTGGTCATAAGAGAGGGCTGCTTCACGAAGGAGAAGGGTTATAGAAGTGATCCAAATCGTCATTTCTACTTGAAGAAATGTCCGAAGTTGAAATCACTGAAGATTGGTCATCATTCCTTCTCGGACTACAAAGTATGTGAGATTGAGAATGTGAATGGGCTAGAAATGATTGAGATTGGTGATCATTCATTCTATTATTCATCATTGGAGTTGAAGAGTGTTTATATCATCTCTCAGTGACAAATAGACATGCGCTCTCTTAATGCACTCAGGTTTGGCTCAAGTGTGTTCCATAATTGTACTCGTGCTGTGTTTGAGAGTGATTGATTGTGGTGTGAATGAATGAATAGGCTTACCTGAATTGACTTCCATTCAAATGGGCGATGATTCATTCTATGAAACTCCATCATTGGAGTTGAAGAGTATTTTCATTCACAGTGAGTGATGACTAGTCATGCCTTCTCTGAAATCACTCGAGTTTGGTCAGAGGGCATTCTGTGATTGTTCTCATGTCGTGTTTGAGAGTGATTCTCAATTACTGTTAGTGATTGAATAGACTTACCTGAATTGACTTCCATTCAGATGGGTGAGAATGCATTCTATTTCAAGGATGATATTGAGTCAAGCACACTGGCAATGCGAAGTAATTCTCATTGAGTGAATTGATTGATTAGACCTCCCCAAACTCACTTCACTCACAACTATCAGTGATCGTGAGTGGAATTTGACATTCCATTATCCTCATCATATCATTCTTAAGAGTGATTCTTATCCGTTTGTGGAGTGATGTATAGATATGCCCAGTCTCACTGAAGTGGTTCTTCCAAACCCATTCAATTGTTATATAGATGTTCGCTGTTCAAGAAGGCGTTGTGTGAATTGTATGATGAATAGACATCGGCGCTTTGGCTGACCATCCCAGGCTTCCAAAACACAATCCGAATGCTACTGTGTTGTCGATTGATGACTTCATGTCTCTTGACTCCACTGTGACCGATATCATCGTCGACAATGGCATGAATGAGCCTGATTTGACTGGACTGGATTTGACTCGATTCTGTCGATTGAAGTCATTACTGGTTGGAGATTATTGCTTCTCCTCTGTGAATGAAGTGAAGCTAATTGGGATGAATGAATTGGAGAGCGTGGTGGTTAGAGAGAACAGCTTCACGCAGAAGAGAGAAGGGGATAACCCAAATCGTCATTTCTATTTGAAGGATTGTCCCAAGTTGAAGTCATTGGAGATGGGTCGTTATTCCTTCTCTGATTACACTGTGATTGAGATTGAGAATGTGGATGCGCTGGAAGAGATTGTAATCGGTGATTTATCTTCGATTAGTTACAGTAGTTACAACTTCAACTATGCTTCGTTGGAGTTGAAGAGTGTTCTCATTCATAAAGCGTGATGACTAGACATGCCTTCACTCAAATCACTCATCTTTGGCAAGGACGCATTCAAGCATTGTTCTCGTGCTGTGTTTGAGAGTGATTGATTGTGTTGTGAGTGATTGAGTAGACTTGCCTGAATTGACCTCCATTCAATTGGATTATGAGGCATTCGCGTTCAAAGAAGATGGCGTTTCAAGCACACTGATAATACGAGGTGATGAAATGAATATGACTTGATTGACTAGACTTGCCCAAGCTCACCAGTCTCACATCACATAGTAGTTCAAGCAATGTATACAGGAATCCGCATCATGTCATTCTTGAAAGTGGATTCTTGTTCAATGAAGTGACGTTCAGACATGCCCAGTCTCACTGAAGTGGCTCTTCCAAACGCATTCAATCATTACTGGGACATTCGTTGTTCAAGAGGGTGTTGTGTGAATCGGATGATGAATAGACATTGGCGCTTTGGCTAACCATCCCAACCTCCCAAAACACAATCCAAAAGCAACTGTGTTGAGTATCAGCGACTGGAACTCGCTTGAGTCCACTGTGACTGAAATCATCGTTGACAATGGCGTGAGTGAGTCTGGTTTGACTGAACTGGATTTGACTCGATTCTCACAGTTGAAGCGACTGGAGATTGGAGATCATTGTTTCTCCTTTGTGGATGAATTGAAATTGATTGGGATGAATGAATTGGAGAGTGTTGTAATTGGAGAGAACAGCTTCACTCAACACAAGAACTACTATAGAAGTGATCCAAATCGTCATTTCCATTTGAAGAACTGTCCCAAGTTGAAATCGTTGAAGATGGGTCGTTATTCGTTCTCTGATTACTCTGTGATTGAGATTGAGACTGTGAACGCATTGGAAGTGATTGAAATGGGTGCTGTTGGTCAATTGGGTTATTCTTTCTATTACGCTTCCTTGGAGTTGAAGAGTATTCTCGACAGAAATGAGTAACGATTAGACTTGAAGAAGCTCAGATCATTCAAGTGTAGTGGGCATGCATTCCAAGAATGTTCTCGTGTTGTGTTTGAGAGTAGTATCTTCGCATTTGAGTAACTGGCTAGACTTGCCAAATTTGAGGTCCATTGAGGTGGGCTGTAATGCATTCAGATTTAACGATAATGAGTCAAGCACGTTGATCATGCGAAGTGATGATTCCCGTCTGAATTGACCCGATAGACTTGCCTAGACTCAACACGCTCACTACTAGAGGTTTCTTCAATGAGTCATTCGGGTATCCTCGTCACATCACTCTTGAGAGTGATTCTCTTCATATATGAGATGATATGTAGATGTATTCAACCTCAACAAAGTGTGTCTCGAAAAGGCGTTTATGAACAAGAATGATGTCACAATCAAAGGAAGTGTTAATCTCATATCTCTCTCACATGCAGACATTGGGGCTCTTCAACCTCTCTTTTGCTATATCAGTTGTATGTCATAAAGTGCACTCTTTGCTGAGAATGGCTCTTGTTGGTAGTGAAGCGATTATCAGCACGTAATCATTTGCTGCTCATTAAATAGGAATGGCAGCACAAAGAGAATGAAACAGAATAAGGAATGGACTCTTCCTTGAGTTGAAAACTGAACAAGTGGATTGATAGTCATATTAAGCCGTTTGAAGACAGATGAAAAGCGATTCACATTCATCAACACAATTCTAAACTCACTCGACTCTCTTGCTTCTCATATGGCTTTCGATAACCGATATATCATAAATGACAAGTTAAGTGAAGGGTATTCACTGTATGGAGTGTTTTAGCCATAGAAAGAGAGGAGACGTGCTTGTGGCAACGGATACAACATCTAATGAGTTGGTGACGATTCGAAAGATGAAAGGGTTGTGGAATGAGGGACAGATAGAGAGTGTGTCGAAACGGCTAAAAGAATGTGAATCACCGTTTGTAATGAAGTGTTATGATGTGATTCACAAAGAGAACGAGTTATGGGTGCGAGTTGTTGAAGTGAGTGAGTAGTAGATCATTTCAGAGTACAGTCGTTATGGATCGATTGTATCGTATTTGGAGAGGGGAAAACGATTGAATGAGAGTGAATTGCGAGTGGTGTTGAGTTGTTGCTTGTTGGGATTGGAATATCTTCACAATCATAATATCGTTCATGGGGTAATTGAATGATAATGATATTGATATGTAGAACGTGAAACCGTCGAGTGTATTGATTTCGGAGAATGGTTTGTTGAAATTGGATGTAATTGATATAAGCGTTCAACTGGAAGATGATGGATCAAAGAGACAGCGTGTGGATGATTCTTCCCTATTCCGTGCTCCTGAGTTGTGTGCTGGAATGTACTGTTGTAAGAGTGACATATGGTGTATTGGAATGAGCGTGATGAAGATGATGGAAGGAAGACGCCCAGTGATGAACAGTAGAGAAGCAATTGAGGAACCATATTCTCTTTGTGGTTGGTCGTATGATTTGATCGATTTCGTGAGCCATTGTTTGGTGAGGGATGTGGAGAAGCGAGCATCAGTGTCTGAGTTGTTGGAAGTGAGCATTCTATCGAAGAATGACGAATAGCATCCGTTCGTGATCGAAACGGTGAACAGAATCAAGAGAGAGAACACCTTACCCGTCTTCAATCAACTCAAGTGGAAGTGTTCTCCTACAACGGTTACAGACCTCATGAAACCTGAGCACTCTCAACACAGTACCTTTTCGTTTGAATTCGATTGGAATGACGCTGGATGGCGTGTATTGGAGGGTGTGTCAAGAGTAAATGATTCTGTGATCATTGAAGGCGACGATGGAGAAGTGACTGTGGTAGTGGACGTGAAGAAGAAGGAGTTGTTGAAGGTGAATGATGAGGATTTGAGTGAGGTGAAACACAACCAGATACTGGATTTGAACGATGAGGGAGATCGTTGGGAGGGTGATGTGTTGAAGGACTCACCGTATGGGTGGGGCGTGTTGTACGACAAGGACAATCAAATGGTGTATGAAGGATTCCGAATTGGAGAATTGAATGTGTGTTATGGTCGTGAGTATTACACCGATATTTCAAGAATTGAGTATGAAGGAGAATGGTTTGAGGGGTCGCGATGGGGTCGAGGTATTCAGTATGACCGAAATGGCGATGTTGTGTATGATGGTGAGTGGTTGAAATACGAGCAGTTGGAGATGAGAGTTGTGATCACTCCGGAGAATGAAGTGTTGCATAACCACATTGAAGAACTGGTCGTGAGTGATGGCTGTTGCAATGGGAGTAATTGGAATGGCATAGACGCGGATTTCGGTGTATTCGCGTTCCTCAAGTTATTGAAGGTGGGTAACAACTGCTTCGAGTGTTTGCACTCGTTGAGAGTGGTCGGGTTGAGTGAATTGGAGAGCGTTGTGATTGGGAAGGACAGCTTCACACCGAGTCAGGATAGTAAAGATGAAAGATCCCTCAATCGCGAGTTCCATTTGAAGAACTGTCCGAAGGTGAAGTTACTGAAGATTGGTCTTTCTTCCTTTGTTAATTACAGAGTGTGTGTGATTGAGAACGTGGATGCTTTGGAAGAGATTGAAATGGGTGATTTGAATGAAGAGAGTCACAATTTCGTTGGTGCGTTTTCCTTTGTATTGAAGAGTATTCTCGAAAGAAATGTGTAATGACTAGACTTGAAGAAGCTCAAATCACTCAAGTGTGGTGAGGGTGCATTCAACTATTGTCCTCGCGCCGTGTTTGAGGGTTATTCCTTATCGTGTGATTGATTGCGTAGATTTGCCTGAATTGGAAGCGATTGAATTAGGCAAGGATGGATTTTATTGGGCTTCATTGGAGTTGAAGAGTATTCTCATTCACAGTGAGTGATGACTAGACTTGTCTTCTCTCAAATCACTCGTCTTTGGTGAAAGTACATTCCACAATTGTCCTCTTGCTGTGTTTGAGAGTGACTGTATATCGTCTCAGTGATCGAATAGACCTGCCCGAATTGGAATCCATTCAAATGGAAAAGTGGTCACTGAGGTATATGGATAATGGTGAATTCTCCTCACTGATCATGCGAAGTGATTAAAGGAATGATAATTGATTGACTAGACTTACCCAAACTCACAACACTCGCTACTGATTCCTGGAATATAGGCACATTCCAGTGTCCGCATCACATCATTCTTGAAAGTGGATTCTTGGTCAATGGAGTGATGTTCAGACATGCCCAGTCTCACCAATGTGACTCTTCCAAACGCATTCGATTCTTACTGGGACATTCGCTATTCAAGAAGGCATTGTATGATTCAATTGATTACTAGACATTGGCATGCTGGCTGACCATCCCAACCTCCCAAAACACAATCCAAAGGCAACTATCACATCTGTCAGCGATTGGAATTCGCTTGACTCCACTGTGACTAAGATCATCGTCGACGATGGTGTTAGTGAGTCTTGTTTGACTGAACTGGATTTGAATCGATTCTCGCAGTTGAAACGACTGGAGATTGGGGATCATTGTTTCTCTTACGTGAATGAATTGAGATTGGTTGGGATGAATGAGTTGGAGAGTGTTGTGATTGGCTCGAGCTGCTTCACGAAGGAGAAGGGTTATAGAAGTGATCCAAATCGTCATTTCTACTTGAAGAACTGTCCGAAGTTGAAGTCGTTGAAGATGGGTGATTATTCCTTCTCTGATTACAGTGTATGTGAGATTGAGAATATGGATGCATTGGAAGTGATTGAAATGGGTGAGTTGCATGGTGGGGGTGACAATTTCTACTATGCTTCATTAGGGTTGAAGAGTATCATCGACAGAAATGAGTAACGATTAGACTTGAAGAAGCTCAAATCACTCGTCTTTGGTATGTCATCATTCTTTAAGTGTTCTCGCGCTGTGTTTGAGAGTAGTATCTTCTCATTTGAGTGATTGAATAGACTTGCCTGAATTGGAATCCATTGAGGTGGGCTATGAGGCATTCATGTTCAACGAAGATGATTATTCAACCGAATTGATCATGCGAAGTGATGATGCCGGTCTGAATTGATTAACTAGACTTGCCTGAACTCACTCGGCTTATTACAGATGTGAGCGGAGACTCATTCTTGCATTCTCGTCGCGTCACTCTTGAGAGTGATTCTTGTCCACTATACAATGATGCTTAGACATGCCCAAACTGAGCGACGTGGCTCTTCCATATAGGTTTATCTATTACAGGAATGGTACAATCACTGGAAGTACTCGCTTCCTTCCTCCCTTACCCATAGACATTGGGGCTCTTCAAACCCTTTTCTACTAATGCATTTCTGTTTTCTCCTCATCCTCCATCGTTTCATGACAAACCACACATCACAGCAAAAGACTCAACACAATGCAAGAACCACAAGCAATCCTTCACCCTCTCGATGGGACACCCACCCCACACATTTCAACGCACGTAAACACAAAACGACTCCAATTCTGCCACCCCCTGAACGAACAGTTTATTCGATAGCAATGGCCGAGGTGAATACAATCGACGAGTCCCTGTACAGCAGACAGCTCTATGTGCTTGGCGAGGAGGCAATGAAGAAGATGACGAGTTCAAGTGCCCTCATCATCGGAATGAAGGGCCTTGGTGTTGAAATCGGTTTGCACTTTCGTGCCGCATTCATCCATTAGCGAAGAACATCATTCTCGCTGGCGTGAAGAGTATCGCCATTTACGATAACGAGCCTGCTTGTATAAAGGATATGACAACGAATTTCTATATTACGGAGAGCGATCTCGGCAAGCCGCGCGCTGAAGTCCGACTCTTTGCTTTGACTCACGCTTAGGTTTGTCTCCCTAAGCTGCGTGAACTGAATCCCTACGTGAGTGTCACGCGTCGCGAGGAAGAGATCACGGAGGATTACCTCAAGAAGTTCCGAGTGACTGTCGTATTGAACTCCTAAAGTACAGGTGGTTGTTACGACGAATATCATGAACAAAGAACAAGAACTGCTGAACGCATTGTGTCACAAGAACCAGATCTGCTTCATCAGCGCGAATACGTTCGGTTTGGCAACGCGTGTGTTCTGCGATTTCGGCGACACCTTCACGGTGAGCGACATTGACGACAGTGAGCCCGGAACGGTTCTTGTCGGTGACATCAGTCGTGTACGTACTAGCCATAATGCATCACACACAGGACAAGGAGGGACTCGTGACCATCGGCGATGATCGTCATCCCTTCCAGGAGGGCGACTACGTGACATTCTCCGACGTCCGCGGCATGACAGAACTCAACGGCTGCACCCCTCGTCGCATCCACGTCCTGGGCAACCAGCAATTCACGATCGGCGACACCTCGTCGT